>Ga0098036_1000818_pt1 | contig 12705 bp, 21 predicted proteins | sample 4_EtaG_FD_77064 | JGI IMG/M metagenome (GOLD analysis project Ga0098036, IMG submission 77064) | Marine viral communities from the Subarctic Pacific Ocean - 4_ETSP_OMZ_AT15127 metaG | ecosystem: Environmental > Aquatic > Marine > Oceanic | place: Pacific Ocean | collected 2015-01-07 | reverse complement strand
GAGTGAGTAGCCAAGCTGAAGCGTAAATATTGGCTATTGGGTCGAATGGGCTGGCGCCTGGCATTCCGATCGCTTCGGCTCGTGCCGGCCAATAGGGGCGGGCGAGGTGCTGCATTAAACCGGATGCCGTACTGTTCGGGTTTTTTGCCCATGGTAGTCCTAAACTCTCGCAAGTCATGACTCGTAGGAACGTTTCGATTTCGTGTCCTATGTTGTAGTCGTTTAATGCTTGTTGAGCTAACGGCCTCCACCGTTCAACATTGTCTATGTAGTTGCCTTGTTCTTGTGGCATTATCTGTACAGAGCCGGCGCATATTAGAAGCGACGCGAGTGCTTTTATAATCATTTCAACAACTCTCTGGCTTTTCTGATGTGTTCATGAGCTTCTTTATAATTGTTATTATTCTCTTGTTCTTCTTCGTTGTCCTCCTGCGGATAGGGGGGCTGTTCACTGGTGGTTATGGGGTTGTTCTCTGTGACACCCCCCGTTTTATCTTCCACAGCTTTATTAACATTGGGGATAACTAGGACGGTGTAGAGGTTAGATATTTGGCCGGCGCCGTCTGGTTTGTATCGTTGTTTCACGTCGATTGCTCTAGCTTCGATGAGTTCTTGGATGTGGCGTCGTACGCTGCTTACGCTCATGTTGCAGTTTTGGGCGAGTGTGCGGTGGCTTGGCCATGCTGGGCGGTCCCTGCCCGCCATATCAGCGAGGCAGGCGTAGATTCGTACGGCTCCGGCGGTGAGTTCTTCGTTTCGTATTATCCACCGTGGGACCATAGCGAACGGCGGCATTTCGTGTTTTAGTTGGTGTTCTGTCATGCTTCTACTATCTCCCAGGCGTACCAGAACGCTATAAGACACAGTAGGAAGTTCGCTGTCAGGTATTCGGCCATGTAGTGGGCCGACATGCGCTGAAACGTGGCTGCCTCCACCCATAAGAACACGGTAAGGAAGGTGATGGTTTTAATCTTCGCCATTTTGTAGCCGATCTTCGAGAACCTTGTCCAGTATGTAATGCTCATCTGATTCGCACCAGAGCTGGAGGGCAAGAGAAGTGCGCATGCAGCAGCGTTTTATTGAATCTGATATTGCTACTTTAATATTGGCGCCGTTGTTGTCTGGGTTTGGCCTGTCCACGTCCCCGCATTCCGTTATTTCGACGACCTGGCCGTCGATGGTGAACGTCATCGTTAAAAGCACGCCCGTTACCGTGTCGCCGTTGTAGATAATCTGGTCTATTCGTTGAGGCGTCGGCCCTAACTTGGCTAATATCATTTGTTGTACGTGGGCATGAGAACAATACCTCGCCCCGTAGCCCGTAGGTAGCGTTTGAATCCACTTTGGCGGTATCTTCTTCGCTAGTGCTGCTAATTGTTTACCCATATTTGTAGCCTTTCCTTTGTTGGTACATTCTGTTTTGGTGTTCGGCCCATACGAGGCGGCACGCCGTACACAGCGGTTCGCCCGCACGCTGGTGGCGCCTAGCTGCCCCTATCGTCCCGCATGGTCGTAGTTTACGCGGCATTCGATACCCTTTCCTGTGTCAAATAATGCAAGGCTAGGGCGGCCTGTTGTGGTACGACGCCGTTTCCCAGCATTTTAAGCTGTGCTGTTCGAGATAGGCCTAAATTGGTGACGTGGCCTTCAGGTAAACCCATCATCCACTCGACAAAAGACGGTTCTACCCCTTTCGAGTTGGCCGGTACGGGTGCGGGGCGTCCTGTTATGTGTTCCCATCGTCGGATAGAAGGCTCATAATCGTACCAGGTAGTATGCTGCGAGTTTTCCCTCGCTCCCAGTTCACATTTTTTCCGTAATCCTTGTAATCCCTCGCCGCCGGTGTCGGTAGGTTGCGACCATATAAACAGTCGCGCCCGTTTGTGAGGCGCTCCGGCGTCCTCAGCTCGTACAATTCCCCAGCGGCAGTCGTCATACCCCAGGCGGGTAAGTTCGGCAATAACTCCGACACCTCCAAGAGCAAGGTGGCCTGCGACATTCTCCAACAGGACTCTTTCGGGTCGTAAAACGCTGATGGCGTCGGCAATCCATCCAAATATGGCTCTTTCATCTTCTGTTCCTTTGCTAAGTCCCGCTGTGCTAAAAGGCTGGCATGGATAGCCGGCACATAACAGGTCTACGGGTTGCTGGTTTTTCCAGTTTACTTTTGTCAGGTCGCCCAGGTTGGGCGTGTCTGGGTGGTGGTGGGCTAATAGTTTGCTGACGTTTTTGTCGATGTCTGATACGAAAACAAGGTCGATGGGTCCGAAAGCCTGCTCGATACCCATTTCTAGGCCGCCGTATCCGGTGCAGAGGCTACCTACTCGCATTATTGCGCCCCCATTTGGTCAATTCCTGAACGAGTGCGCTATTCGTTCCAGTGGTTTCTCTTTCAATAATGACGCCCGTCAGCTCGTCCCGCCGATACTTCACGAGTCCCTGTTCCCGCATTTCGCCCAAGCGGGTAGCTATCTGATTAGTGCTGATCGGATGGCCGGCGCCGTTCTTAACTTTGCCGTAGAGGTCAAAGGCGGTCATGCCGTCCCTAGCTGCATACATGGCCCTAAGTATCTGATGCTTTTGGCTGCCTGATTTAACTTTCCGGCCGGCTTCGTGACTGGTTTCTGGGTGGTGAGTGCCGGTGGTGCCTCCCCATAGCGTCTGCTGGTTCATGCCATGACCCCTGTCACCCATAAGAGGAAATCGTCTAGCGTGTAGTCGTTTACCGGCGTTGATATGTCGGCCCCGTTGCGGTGCGGTGTGAAAGGTGGGCGTATCTTCTGGCCTACTCGTACAGGTTTAGCCCCGCATATCGCCCGCAGTTCAGCTATAACCATGTTTCGGCGTTGCTCGTCGGGTACATGAATAAAAAAGTGGCGGTTAGGGCTGTCCGGCCCGCCGCTCATAACTTCCAGGTAGGGGTCGCCGTTCGCTGCGATCGTTTGCCTAAAAGCCTCCACATAGTCGAGGTGTTCGGCGTCAATATCGACGGGTATAACCTCCGGCCTTGTTTCGATACAATACGGGCGGCCTGAAGCTTCGGCCCTGTCCCAGTCGTCAAACCCAGCGCATTTATTGTCGGCGTTGATGTACATGGCGGGGTGTGCAGTATCGACGATGATGTCGTGTAGGTTCATTGTTCACCGCCGAATTGTGCCCTGTACTGGTCCTGTATCAGTTCGATAGTGTCATACATGGGCTGAAGGTAGCCGTGCGGTTTAACGGTGGCTTCTAAGTAGTCGATAAGTTCTTGGCGTACCCATACGTTCAACGCTTCGGCTATGTATTCGATAAGGTGCTGGTCGGCTTCTCGTAACGCCAGCATGCTGATAGCCCGTTCGACTGGTTGAGCGTCAGTAATATCTAACTCGGCTACTCTGGTGTCGTGGTTCACGGTGGCGATAAGGCGGCGGCGTGTCGGGTGACCATCCACCGGCTCAAGTTTAAGGTAAATGATGCTTCTAGCCATTAGACCGCTACCGCCTGGCGTGTCTTGCATGCTTCACCTATGCCCCTGCTGGTGCAGTCACACGCTATAGCCCATTCGTGCTTCTCTACTGGCGTTTTGCAATGCTGGCAGACTATCGCCGACCATGCGAAATGGTAAACGGTAACGCTTCTATCACAATGCGGACACGCTATCATCTTTCCGTCCGTTCCCGCCCGTGTGTACCTATTAACTGTTTTCATCGTGTAGCCTTTTCTATCCTTTTGACCATTTGTATAAACCCTTGCATTTTTTGCGTTAGTGCTGCGTCCTCTGATGCTTTGATTTCTTCGAGTGCTTCTTCTGAAGTATCAACAACTTGAAGGTAATCGTTTAGATACAATTCAATCGATCCACCGCCAAAGAACTTAATTTGACCTATTTCGATGTCGCTGATCTTGTCTATCGTTCCTATCATTTTCATGATTCGAGCTTCTGACCAGCTTGTTTCTTTTACTACTTGGATTTCTCCGTTGTGATCTCTTACAACTGAATGAAGTTTTGGTTTAATGTTTCTTGCTTGAATCCATCGCGCTGTTTGTGTTTTCATCGTGTAGCCTTTCATTTGCTTGTAGTTACATTATAAGCATATTCAACACCAACCTGTCAACACCACACTAGAAAAGTTTAAGAATTAGGTTTTTTGTTGGCTCCGGTGAAAGCGGCGTTTATTTCCTCAACTGTGAGTTCGCCGTCATCCATGAACGCAGCGGCGAGCTTCTGCAACACTTGGGCTACTGCGCTAATGCCTGCAAGTAGGGCGGCGGTCGCTGGGCTAATATCCGACGAAATCAAACTAGCTCCACCGATAACGGCCATAGCCTGAAAGCCAAAAACGCAGAGAATCCTAAGAAGTGTGTTCGCTGCCAGTTGTAGGTTCATCGTGTTTTTGTTCCTGCCGGTAATCGTAGGCGACCCCTATAAGGTGCGTGATGATAGAAGCGGTGGATATCCATATCGCCCATTCTAGCACCTGATCGGTTAGGGTGATGAGAACCAGGCCGATACCGGCCAGAGTAAGCGCTAGGTAGCAGAATAGTTCGAGGGCTAAACGTTTAAGCATTAGCGGCTCCTTCGTGTACGGGTACGGGTTGGGCCTGTCGGTCCTGTTGATACGGTAGCCGTCGGCCTTATCCTAGCAGCCGTCGTCGCTGTGGTGATGGCTACAGCCGCGACGATTACGGTTTTACGATCTTCGACCGTGATGCTACTACCTACTTGCACATAGTTGGAATAGTCTGCTGAGCTGAAAACGTCCACGTTTTCCTCAAAAGATTCCCTTACCTCGACAGTGGATTCGTTGACGGCTTCAACTACCTGCTGGCGGGCTTCTGTTGGGAGTTCCTCGAAATCCTCGTTTTCTGTTATGGCGTCGATTTCTTCCTCCGTGATTTCTTCCTCGTCGAAAAGTTCCTCTATTTCCTCGACGAGCTGCTCGTCAATATCTAAATCTAGTAATTCCTCTAGTAGTTCAATTTCTTCCTCTTCTAGTTCTTCGATTTGTTCTTCAGTAAAAATTTCTTCTAGGTCCTGGTCTGGTTCTTCTAGCTCAACTGGTTCTTCTTGGCTTTCCGTATTGTCGATAATTGTTTCTTCTTGGCTTTCTTGTTCCTCGATTTCTGTTTCCTCGTTATCTGTTTCTGTTTCAATGTTTTCCAAATCGTCGAAATCGTCAAAATCTATTACCTCTTCGATAGGTGGTAGCGAGTCGGGTTCTGGGTCTATGTCCCAGTCGTCGAAGTCCCAGTTGTCGTAGTCGATGTCGTCCCATGTGATATCCTCGTGCCATGTGGGTTCTTCTTCTAATACTGGCAACGCTGGCGGGGTTGTTGGTTGTAATGTCGGCTCCGGTGTGGGTGTGGGTGTTGGTGGCGGCGGTTCTGGGCTTGGCTGCGGTGTCGGTAGCGGAGTTGGGGTAGGTGTCGGGCTTGGAATTGGTGTTTCTGTTGGTGTTGGGCTTGGTTCAGGTGTCGGTTCGGGTGTGGGCGTTACTGTCGGGGTAGGCTCCGGCGTAGGCGTAGGTTCAGGGGTCGGTGTGGGTTCTGGCGTGGGTGTGGGTTCTGGTTCTTCCCCGTCGAACGCTGCGACGCCGCTAATATCCATAGAATAAACGCCATATTCGTCTTCGTAGACGTTTGCGTTTAGCCGGTACGTTGCCGCCGCTAGGTCCACTATTTCGATGTGGGCGTCCCAACACATGCCGTTAATGTTATGCGCTGCGCTGTCATCGTCCTGCGCTACGAGCGTATCCTGGTCGTCGTACAAATAAAGATATGGGTCGCCAGCGTAGGCGCCTGTGTTGTTTTCTGTCCCGTGGTCGTCGCAGGTAAGGCTCGAGTAGGTCGTAAAAGTAACGGTCGTGGCTTCGTCTAGTGTGAATACGATGTCTATGCCGTCGGTGCCGTCCACGTCGAGGGAGCAGTCCCAGTCGCCGTTTTCTTCGACGCATTCAACTGATGACGCGTAGACGGGTGGAGCTACCCAAACGAGGGCGAGTAATCCTATGAGTAGTAGCCGTGATATGAGGGTGAAAGGGCGGCTACTCTTCACCGAACATATCGGCGAGTTCGTGGTCTTTGTCTTTGCCTACTATAAGTGAGGCGCTGCCGTCGGCGGTGAAACGGGCGGCGAAATAGCCTTTAAGCATGGATAGGACGGCGGCCCCTCCTGCCCCTAGTACGAGTTTCCATTCGGCGACATTCATGTCAATAAGGGCGTTAGTGCCTAACATACCGCCTGCTGCCTGTACAAAAGTACTTAATACTCGTTCTGCTAAGTCTTTCCAATCGATCATAGTCCTAAAGCCTTCCATGACTGCTTTCCGCATAGTCCGTCTACAGTTAAATTTCGGCTTTTTTGGAAGCGTTTAAGGGCGGCGATTGTAAGCGACCCCGCTATCCCGTCTATGCCTGAGTATTTCGGGTTTTTTGATACTCTAAAGCCCAGTTCGCTAAGTTTGGTTTGTAAAACTTTAACGTGGGCGCCACGACTGCCCCGTTTCACCAACGGCATGCTTGACGCTGGCGGCTGTGCTGGTGGTTCTATCGTTGCCGCTTTTTTGAGTTTGGCGTCGTCCTTGTACGTTGTGCTCGTCGGCTTATACCAGCCGTACTTCCCGCCCCCCGTGTGGCCATAAGCTTGGTGGTGCCACCATTCCGACGGGACGGTTTTAACGAGTCCAAATTCAGCCGAAATTTTTATCACCTCGGTTGTGCTGATCTTCCCAACAATCCTAAAATCGGCGGCGAACGCATAGCCCCGTAATCCTTCTGGTGCGTTCGGCTGCGACATGTGAAACGAGCCTTGGAACTTGCCGCCTGGCCCGTGTTTCCTATCAGGGTTCGCTACGACGTTGGGGAACGTTCCGGCCTTGTATTTTCGGTATAGTTCTTTCTGGTTGGCGTAGGTGCGGCACCCGCTCGAAACGACGACTTTGCCTTTAATGCGTGGGTCGGCAAAAAAAGCTTCTAGCCGCTTTTTCATAAGCGGATGGATTTCTTTTAACCTTACCCAGTTACCGGCGACGGGAATAGCGCTCATGATGGCGGTGTGGGGAACGTGACGGTATTAGCTGGCGTCCAGGAGGCGGGGAAGTCGCGGAGCTGTTGCCTGTATGAAACCCACGAGGCCTTATTGCTGATCGGGTTGTCGGCAGTTTGGGTCCAATCAGATTGGGCTAGTAGACGGTTTCGTTCTAGTTTCATTCGTTCGATAAGCCACTCGTTCGGTATATTTGAGTCATCATCAGGCGGGCGTAGAAAATACGTAGACATAATATTACACCCTGTATGCCATTTGGACATAAATAGCGTCTGAAGTGGCGGCGGTAACCGGCCAGTTTGCGGAAGTAGCGGCGTACGTACCGCTAGCATCGACACTATAAAGATACGTTTCGCCAGTGGTGTATGTTCGCCCCCATAGAGGATAGAAAACGTTCGCTGATACATCATAAAAGCTGGCTTTTGTGCCTGCTGCTAATTCGTTAGCGTTTGCGGCTGTAACTGGCGCCGAGAATCGTATAAATGTCCCGATAGCCGACGTGCTGCCAAGCGTAAAAGAAGCCTGAGCTATAACTATATTATTGACCTGTTGATAAGTACCCGCAAACGTGCCGTTTCCAGTCGTTATACCATTCGACGATGTGGGCGTATACGACGTTGTATCGCCTATGCTGTTAAGCTGCGCGGCTGTAAGGACGGCGCCGGCGTCGAAATCGAACGGATTAGCCATGCGTTTAGCCTAGCCTATTCTCGCCCAGTATGCCGACATTCGCCTTATCAAGGGTGAGCGACTGGTTTTCGGCTGCCGGTAGTAAATCAAGGCTGATAGTAGTGCTGTTGGGCGTGGCGAAGATTTGACGTCCGGCGATAACACAGTTGTATGTTTTGGGTGAGCTGGCGCCTTTTGGCGTGAAGGTGACCGCCGCTACCGACCAGAGGCCGTTGGCGACGTCTAAAAAATCGGCGTAGTTCTGGCGGCTGCTTGAATCCATTTGAGTATCGACGGCTTCTAATAATATGCTGAGTTGTTGCGGCGTGTAAGTGACGTCGCTAAAACGATTTACCCAAAAATCGCCGATAACGGCCTTATTCGCTTGGGTAGCGCCGCCGAAAGACCACGTTATCACTTTTGAATATGTCACCGACCTGACGCCGAGCGTATCCTGTGAGGTAGTATCGTTTGATACGTTCGCTGGTTCTCCCGTCACAGGGTAAACGGCTTGAACGCTAGCCTGGTTAATCGTATTAACTAGGTTGTATTGGGTCGATACTTTCTGCATCGGGAACTTATCGGCGGTTTTATCAGCCGTGAACTCAAAAACACGATAATGATCGGTACTGCTCACGCTTTCTTTCGTCATAAGGCGATTAATATAACCGGCGTTCAGCGTCCACGTGCTCCCAGCAAACGAAGCTGTAGTCGGGTAAATAATAGCCGGCCCTGATGGTAGGACTTGCGCGTTGAGGTGGTCTTTAGCTGTCCCTGAGTCGAATTCGTCTATGATGCCCCAGAACCCTGGCGCTGTTTCTGACCCTGCCGGCACGTTATTTTTTTTATTAATGGCGGTTACTGTGTCGCTGGCTGCGTCAAATTTGGGGAATGGTACGGCAGTTATGCCACCTACGCCATTTAGAATGTTTTTGCTAACTACATCTAAGGTGTCGTAGTCCGCTGTTATGTCTATTTCTTTTACTTGGTCGCGGCTAGCGTACGAAAAGAAATCAGCCAATGTAAGCATGACCCTAGCCTGCTGCCCGTCGTCCTGAAAATCTATATCGTTGATAATCATATGAGCTACGTTTGCTGTCGTTGAAGTAGAGCCATCATTGATAATGCATCTGATATCTAAAATCATAGAAAACCAGTCGAGGCTGGCGTGGGTACCGCCTCCAGAAGGCGTGTAAATATTTTCGTTATTATCTAAATGGAGGTATCCGTTATAAGAACCTACTCTAGCTATTTGCACTGACTGGTTAAGAGAAAAACCTAAAACGCTGCTAGTAATATTAATAGATGTATCAGCATCCCGTAAATAAATTTCCCACGTATGAGAGCAAGGCATTAGATAACTACAGCTTCGGAAGTGCGGATGTCGGCGGCCCCGTTCTGCCGAACATACCGCTGTAACGCCGCCACAACGTCCTGGCCGTCAGACCCCGCCGGCATATTTACGTTAATAGTCGTACCGCCGCCTTGCGCTGATCCGCTTGAAATGCCTAACATATCTGTAATCCCGCCTATGATGTCTAACGGGTCTAAAAAGTTGTGTGGTAATTCGTCTAATTGTTGTAATGGTTTTTTTACTGATGGTGGTAAATGGTCGCTGAGTCTAAATTCGATTATAAATTCGATAGCTTCTTTAATGTCTTTTATGATTTCCCACCATTGTTTTGCGCCGCTTATAAATTCGTCGAAGAAACCGTCGGCTATTGATTGAAATTTTTCGCTAGTTGCATATAAGGCGGCCATAGCACCGACAAAAGCGAATAATAAGCCAATTCCTAAGGCGGCGTTAAGTGCTATAACGCCTCCGGCTAGAGCGTAGAGTGAAGTTACTACAGCAGCCACTTTTGCTTTCAATACTAGAAGGCCGAACGCTACCGCTAGGCCGCCGATCGCTCCCGCTAACATCGTGTATTTAGTTCGGTTGCGGTTAATGTGATCGATGAAAGCTTGGCCCGCTGCCGGTAATTTCTCCTTTAAGTAATCAACTACTTCTTCAAATTTAGGGATAAGGTCGTCTTTTATAAAGTCCCTAGTTGCCTTAAATGCTGCCGTTACGCCAGGCCAAGCGAATTGAGCAAATTTGATGATATTTTGGGCGAGGACTGGAAACCATTTCCTCACTAATTCACCTACCGGCGTTAAAAAATCTTTTACTGCTTCCATAGCTCCACGAATAGCCGGCGACCATTCTTCGAATTTGCCTATGATGAATTCTATTCCTGACGCTAGTTTTTCCGCTACTGGTAAAAGAACGGTACCAAGTTCTATCCCTAGGTTTTTAATGCGTGCCGTTAAAATTCTTTGCTTATTAGCGAGGTTGTCCGACGTCCTGGCAAAGTCGCCCATCGATCCCATTTCGCCGAGCTGCTGCATGATGAGAGAATGGCGGGCCATAATCTTCTGGCCTTCCGTGAGTTCATCACCTACCTCGACAAGTCCCATGGCGAGCGCTTCCGCGTTTACTTGGGCGGCGTTCATGAGGACTCCCACCGATTGCAGCGGCTCCGTTGATCCTCGTAGACCAGCGGCGAGTTTTTCCACGGCTTCCTCAGGGCGTAAATTATTGAACGAAGCCACATCTGCAGCCGTTTGGACCATCTTGTCGGCGAACATGCTTAATTCGACCCCTGACAAACCGGACGCCTTACCAAAAACGCCGAACGTAGACGCCGCTTCAAGAAACTCAGATTTCGACATTCCCACAGCGGTAGCGGCCTTATTCGCTGCTAATTCGATATTACCTGCCACGCCGCCAAAAATCTGTTGAGCTTTTGAAAGTGATTCCTCAAAATCGACCGCTAAATCGATAGCTTTTACACCTAGGCCAGCCATAGCGACGCCGCCAGCTAACCCAACCTGACCTACTTTTTTAGAGAATGCCCCTAACGATTTAGTAGCTTTCCCTAAGGCTTTTCGTAAAGGTTTGGAATCGCCGGCGACTACTACGTTAATAATGCTGGTTTTTTTCGCCATTTAGAGGCCCGCTTTTCTTTGTATTTTTTTAACGCCTTCAAAATATGCGTTGAATACTTGGTTTCGGCGTTGGTCGAGGGCGTCGTACAGGAACGGGTTAGGGTGTATGGGGCCGCCACGCCATCCTTTGGCGGCGTCGGGTCGTGTCGCCCAGCCAAAATGGACGGGGCCAGCGTACGGGACTCGCTTAAATCCTGCTCGTACTCGCCCTCCTGTTTTAGTGCCTGCCGCTCTTATAGTTTCTTTTAAGCGTCCGGTGCGTACTGGTGCGAGACTAGCGGCCCTATCAGCGACCATTTCGGCCAGGTCTAGGTGAAGTTCTTTCAAATCCTCGAAATCGTCGTCGAGCATAGACAGGTTTTTTCGTAGCTCTCGCATTCCTTGGGTTTTTACTGAAAGGGGCTGTTTCACTTTTTTTGCCGTTTCTGTTGTTCTTTCACCATGTGATTGTGGGCCACTAGTAGGGCGTTTATCATATAGGGGTCCATTTCTAACAGGTCGGCGACCGGCTGGCCGGTTACCAGCCCTAGCCTAGCGATTGCATACGCGGTGTGTCTTCTACTAAAGGGTCTTCGTCTTCCTCCACGAGCGTGATATCTTCAATATCGTTTTCTACCCATTGATCGAACGGTTTCACGACCCGACCCGACATTCTCGTCGAATGCCAGGCTATCCATGCTATATGTTCGATACTGGGTGAATCGCTGAAAGCCGCTGAAAGCGTGGTTTTGTATTCACGCTCGAACGCTATCGCCGTTTTGATTGTTATACCGACCGTGTACGGGTCGCCTTCGTTCTTCGGCTCGATTTGTAGCCGTATAGATGAGCCGAGCATAACCTAGCTCGTTGCTTTTGTGATGGCGCCGGTAATTGGCCAGCTAATCGAATGGGTAGCGATTTCGCCGACTGACCCGTTGAGCGTGTCCCATTCCGTACAAATTGCGTTGAAGCTGTACGACGGGTTCGTCGCGCTGACGCTGGCCGCTACCGGCTTAACGACTACAGCGGTGGACGTGCCGACAAGCGGAAAGATTGTCGCCTCGGTTTTGGACGCTGCGAAATCTGCGTTGAATTCGATATCGACAGTACCGGATTTCAGGCCGCCAATATAGGAACGACTAGTGTCGCCCATAGCGGTATCTTCTAGGCTGTCGGCTGATTGTGACAGCGTGATGCTAGTAACATACGCAGATAGGTCTACGCTGTTAATAGTTACGCTGGCATTGTTTAACATAAATGTGGCCATGTTTTAATTTCCTTTTTTAGGTGGGTTTTCAGGTTTCAAATGCCCCCCTAATATGAGGGCTTCGATATTGGCGCCCGCCAACGATTTCTCGGTTACGGTGTCGCCTTGTTCATGTCCAGCGAGATTATCGCTAAGGACAGTGTATTTGTTGCTCATGCTGCTAAAACCTCCAAATCTAGCTGGCAAGATAAGAATACCGCATCGGCAAAGGATATGGGGCCATAGTTACGGGCGTTCGTGACCTGCACCGCTGACGCTTCCCCGCCCAAAGTCTGATCGGCTTCAAGGGCGGTCGGTACGGTAACAAGGTAGTCGTCTAAAAGTTCCTGATTTGATGCTGTTTCGAAACGTTGAGCTGCGATTGTTATATCGAACCTGATGGTTTTGAGGCCCGTCGCTACCGTACCCATCGCGTCATGGTAAGTTATGGCATTATTTGACGGTATGACGATGGCGCAAGGCGGGGTTACGAAATCGGGAACAAAATCGTAGACGGTGACGAACGCCTGCGGCGACGATACGGCCTCTAATCTTGTTTTTATTTCTGCCCGTATTTCGTGGTAGTCCATTAGGCGGCCGCCGGTATCTTCAGCCCTCGTAGTAGGGCTATAACTTCTGGGTCGGTGCGGCTGATTCGTACGAAGCCGACGTCTACGCTACCAGCTTGGAAACCTAGCGGACTGCTACGCCTTTGGTACAGCCTGGCGGCGATAACGAGCGAACATTGTTTTATCTGGTCGGGTACAGCCATCCCATACCCGTAGAACGCTGT
>Ga0098036_1000813_pt1 | contig 12749 bp, 24 predicted proteins | sample 4_EtaG_FD_77064 | JGI IMG/M metagenome (GOLD analysis project Ga0098036, IMG submission 77064) | Marine viral communities from the Subarctic Pacific Ocean - 4_ETSP_OMZ_AT15127 metaG | ecosystem: Environmental > Aquatic > Marine > Oceanic | place: Pacific Ocean | collected 2015-01-07 | reverse complement strand
TACCTCCGGACCCCGATCAATTAAGCTGCAAGAGCTAAATTATCAGATGCAAAATTATCGTTTGCATTTACTGTTTTGACCTATTAAGCGGTCAGCCTTGTGACTCCGTGTTCCTATTCTCAACCTGTCGATCCCAATATCAACCCCTAAAATCTGAGTTTATAATGTTTACTTTCAAAAGTATGAACATTGTGACATGTTGCACATAACACTCTACATTTTGCAAGCTCTTGCTTGATTCGATCCTTCTTCCAAAGAGGGTTATAAGACTTTGATCTCTTATTACGATCTTTGGTTGATGGATCTAAATGATCGAGTATTAGACCTGCATGATGATCTTTGTATCCACAGGTCTCACAGCCCTTAGTAACTTTCCACCTAGCAACCAATGCTGTGTTACGTCTTGATCTTTTTAAGTTCCACTTCTTCTTATGTTCCGCCCTATCAAACATAGATACCTCAAATTTTAGTGATTGATATATCTATTTATAATTTGGTGGAGTTGGGGGGAATCGAACCCCCGTCCAGTATTGTTTTGAGTTCACCTCAACATCACATTATATTTATACTTCAAACACTATACAAAGTCAACAAGCAATCCTTCATGAAACATTTCTACCGGATGCATCTTTCCATAGTACTCATTCTGTTCCCATGATTGGTCTTCATCATTCCAATCGAACCAAGGACTGACACCCAAAATAATATTGATTCTTTTGGATATTTCTCCACTTTTTCTTATAACAGCATGCGGTTGTCCCGTATCAAAATGATACATATAGCCAGGATGCATAAGCATTTGTTCATCTTCGGTTGCTATGTATGCTGTTTTATCCAAATACAAAGGAATGTTAATACGAAAGTTCATATAGAAGGATTCGTCACGATGCCAATGCAAATCACCAGACTTCATCTCCACAATACGACCACGAACTATTGTTCTAGGTATCTGACTGAACACTTCCCCAAGGTAGCCAGATTCACAAGCCGGTGTCAATCGATTAAATCCGAGAGCATCGCTATAGGTGTTCTTACCGGTTTGGTTCTTTGCGGCTGGATTATACTTCCACTTATGATAATAAGGTCTCTCTTTTGACCACACCTCATGTGTGATTATATCTTTACTGTATAAAAAGTCCCAGGCTTCACCAGCTCCGTGATTGTTTACTTTGTCAAAGAACTCAACACGCAAGTCTTTTATATTGACTTGTTCAAATATCTCATTGCCTCTTTTACCAGCATACATCTCTGGTGGAAGATTGAACTTCCTGTTACCTAATGTTTGACAGTTTATATTGATATCTGATTGTCTGAAGTCTGGATTGTATGTAATAGATAGACCACCAAGTCTTTGGCTACGGAGATCTGATGCTCCGTATCCCTCACCAAAGTTTGCTATCAAAAATCCATGCCATCCAAACATACTGAAAGCTGCTTCAACAGCAGCTTGTAAGTTACTGACTGGAAGATTCATTTCCAGTCTGTATATCTTGTGTGGCCATGCCCAGGCTCTTTTTACGTTGTTGACTCTTTCTACAATATCAGTCTCTCGTCTGAGGAAAGAGTCAACTGTATCACAGTCTGGGATATCCTTTTTATAAAACTTATAACCCATACAATCCATTCTCTTTACATAGCAGCATTGTTCGACCATCTTTATCAAACAACTTAGCTTTGATCTCGTTCTGGTAGTCTCTAATATAGCTTCCAGCGTATTTAGTCATGCATCCTGAAGGCTTCTGACCAAACTTTTTACAAGCAATTCTAAAAGCCTGTTTTGCAGTGATATAGTTGTTCTCATACATTGCAAGAACGTCGATTTTGAACTCTAAAGGTCGTTTACTCATAGAAATGCTCCTCCATCTCATTTAAGAACTCATTGATATCATCTAGTGGAATCTGATGAACAGAATGCGCATCCGCACACATAACTACGTAACTAGCCAAACTGTGTGGAATTTCATGGTGATCTTCGAAGTTGTATTTCATTTGATTTCCTCTCATACCTTAGTATACATCATAATTGAAACAGGGTCAACAACTTTTTTCAAAAACTTTTTTTAAAATAATTGTTTTTTAGTGTTGACCTTTTTGATAAACGGTAGTATACTATATTAATAATGAGGAGAGCAGATATGACACATACATTTGACGAGACCATTATTTCAGATCTTCATAAGGAAGCAAGAGGATTTCGTCCTCGTGCTGGTAACTGGTTCTACGATAAGTGGGACAGTGCCGACGATGATGGCAAGCAAGCCATCTGGGATGGTCTTATTGCAGAAATGCAAGAGAATGATCTGGCAGCTGCCGATCATGAAGCAGCTTGCTTGATTGAGTTCAAGCAGCTTGTAGCCACCACCATTGAGAATGGTGCTGGTGATGAGATCACCGCTCTTAGGTGGTTGATTCAGGATGGTCGTCAAATCGACCATGGTCAAGACATCGATCACTTCTTTTGGGAGTACGGTGTTCTCCATACTGAGTATGGTAAGGAGTGTGCTGCTGCTCTCCTAAAAGTTTTTGAAAAAGAATGGAAGGAGCCGGATCAGCCGTTGACCGAAAGTGATTTACGTGTATAATAAGAGAATGAACAACTTAATAGGAGACTTGAATGTCACATAATCTTGAAGTAGTAAATGGTGAAGCACAGATGGCCTACACTGGAGAAGTTCCATGGCATGGTCTAGGTGTTAAGGTTGAAGAGAATCTTAGTCCTGCAGAGTTCCAAAAAGCTGCTGGTCTTGATTGGGATGTTATTGAGCGTCCTGTGTATGCAGAGTTCAATGGCAAACGTATTGAGTCAGGTCATAAGATGCTGATTCGTGAGACTGATGCTAAGCCTCTTACAATTATCACTGGTGATTGGAATCCAGTACAGAATTCTGAGGCTTTCGAGTTCTTCAATGAGTTCTGTGAAGTTGGAGCCATGAGAATGGAAACTGCTGGTTCATTGAAAGGTGGACAGTGGGTCTGGGCTTTGGCTAAGATGACTGATACGTTTGAATTGTTCGGTGGTGATTCCATCGAAGGATATCTACTATTCTCTAACCCACACATTTATGGTCGTGGGATAGATATCCAACAGACTCTTACAAGGGTTGTATGTAACAATACTATCAATGTTGCACTACAAGGTCCTTCTAAGAATAAGGTTCGATTCAATCATCGTCGTGCTTTTGATGCTGATCTAGCTAAAGAACTTCTTGGTCTAGCTGCTGATAAGATGCAGTCCTTCAAAGATATGGCTCAGTTCTTAGGAACCAAGTCTTACAAGGATGAAATTGTAGCAGACTACTTCGATGAAGTGTTCCCTGGCTACTCTAAGAAGACAGAAGATAAGAAGTCTTCTAAGAATGCTTTGAGAGCTTTTGAAGTACTTGAGACACAGCCTGGAGCAGAATATGCTAAAGGTACATGGTGGCAGGCTCTTAATGCTGCTACTTACTTAGTCGATCATGAGATCGGTAAGTCTCAAGAGTCTCGTTTGATCTCTAACTTCTACGGATCTAACAAGCAGCTAAAGACTCGTGCTTTAGAGAAAGCTCTTGAATATGCTTCCTAAAATTGTTCTAGTAGCCGCTTCAGTTGCTCTGATGAGCACTGGAGCAATGGCTGCTGGACCTGATCCTTGTAATGTGAGAAAAACTACCACTGTCACAACAGACAAGAATGGTAAGGAGATTCTCACTAGCAAGATTACTGCGGACTGTGGTTTTGATGCTAATGCTCTTGAAAGAACAAGAAAGCTAGAATCAACATTGCGAGAAGTCCAAAACAGACTCCATTACATTGAAGAACGTCAAAAGCCTGTTGTAGTTGCTAAGGTACCTAAGGCTGCTCCTGTGGAACCAGTACAGGAAGTAGTATTATTAGGACCTGTTGACAAAGATCCGCTTTTGATAGACTATAAAGGTAAGCGAGTACCTCGATGGAACACTAAGGCGTTTCTTAGAGGATTTTTCAACGGCCTGCGTGAAGGGAATTCATAATGAATAGGTCAATTAAGATTGGTGTAACTGGGTTAGGTCTGTTAGGCTTAACTGCTTGTGGATCTACAAACATTTCTAGTTTGTCTGAGACACCACCTTATGGAGCTAAAGCTCTGTATAACTACAATGTGAAAGCTAATAAGGAACAAGTTGAAAAGATTCCTGATTGGTATCTGAAGATGCCTAAGTCTGAGGATAGTATCTATGCTGTAGGAACTTCTGCTACACCAGATCTACAATTGTCTGTTGATATGGCTATACTAATGGCTAAGACTACTCTGGCTGATAGGTTTCAGAGTCAGTTGAGATCTCAGACTAAAAACTTTATTGCTAAGGTTGGTTCTACAGCTGTAGACACCTCAGTGATAAATGAGCTTGAAAGAGTGACTAAGAATCTAGTTGCTGATACTGATGTCTCTGGCTACAGCTTAGTTGAGAATGTTGTACAGTCTGCTGGTAATCAGTTCCGAGCTTATGTACTACTGAAGTATAATGATGAGGAAGCTAGTAAAGTTCTCATGAATCGTCTCAAGAAAGATAGGATGTTAATGGCTAAGATCCGATCTAACACAGCATTTAAAGAGTTAGATAAGAATGTTGCTGCATCTAAGAAGGAGACAAGGAGTGATCAAGAAGCTGTCATTAAGTCTTATACTAACCAGTAGTATTTTAGTGAGTCCGGCTCAAGCCATTGAGCCGATCTCTATTGCCGCTAGTGTAGTTGGTGGATCTATCTTTTGTAAAATGATATCATGCAAGACCGTTGTCAATAAGACGGAATTGATTGATCTTTATAAGACTAGACAACATCAACAAGCGCGCTTCGAGGATATCAGAAAGAATGGATTAAAACTAAACTTTGATGAGAAGTTTTGCAGGTCTATTCCTGATACTGAGGGTGCAATGTGTTATGAAAATGGAAAATGGAGTATGAAATAATGGAAACTGTATTAGTAGTTAGTGGAGTGATGTTTGCACTTCCTTTGGCATTCATGGCAGCATATGGTATCATAGGTACCACAGTTGACTTGGCTCAATTCGCTATGGAGGGTGTTATAAATATAGTGACATTCCCTTTCACTTAGGAGTATATAATGGTATCAAGAAATGAAGTATTTGTCTTCCTGGATCAGTTAAGAGCATCCGGGAAGGTAAATATGTTTGAAGCGCCAAAGCACTTAGAACATAGATTTGACATGACCCCAGAAGAAGCCAAGATGGACTTCTTTCAATGGACACAACATTTACAGCGAGATGAAGATGCGAACAGCAAAGAGATCGACACGAGCGTTGCCGAAGGATGGGGCACCCAAGAAGAAGATACGAAAGATCAGGAAGCCGCTAACTCCTGAACAGAAAGCTGAACGCGTTGAGCGTTTAGCTAAAGCTCGTGCAGCTAAAGGTCCTTCTGAACATAAGTCTGTACACTCATCTGTAAGTAGAGATGATAAAGATCCAGTTAATGTGACTACTGTCAGAAAGTGGATCAGATCTAATCAAGAAAGACTAGCAGCTGCAAAAGCAAGCCTCAAGCTCAATGAAAAGAATAAAGAGCTGAACAATGAGGTTAATATTCTCGACACCTATGTCCACAATATGCAATCATATCTCCGTACTGGAGTATGGTTGGACCATAGGTGGGGTGAGAATATGGAAGGCAGAATCAATAGTATTGTAAGAGTTAATGCATATCATTGGCATCCTGCTGATCCATTTATTGGTATGGTTAAACGTCAAGTAGGTACATGGTATCAAGATATTGGTCTATGGACACAAGAGATGCATGAAGAATACTATGGCATACCTGAGTTTGATGACGTAAAGCCTAAAACAAAAACAAAGGTAAAGAGAAAAACTAAGGCACGAAAGAAGCCTAAATAACAAGTAAACAATGTTAGAGGGCTATATATGTCGAATGTAATTGCGTTTCCCACACACAAAGTTGGTTTACGTCCTCCGCAAAATGAAGCTGAACTCAAGGCTCATGCGGAAGCTATAAGAACTAAGTTTATACAAGACCATGCTACTGACTTTGCTTTTGATGTATTCAGATCACTAGAAACGCATGGGTTTGACCTTCGAAGCAGCACTGATATAAAATATGATCTTGTATTAATCAGTGAAGCTATTAAGTCTGCAATGTGCAGATCTCTTGAGCAAAAACATCCTCTACAAGAGTTTGCTCAAAACATCATTAACTTAAAAGATGCTGATATCAGCTTTGATGATTTTGATGAAGAGGATGGCTAACACAAAGGAATAGTTATGATTTTAGTTGATATGAACCAAGTGATGATTTCTAATCTGATGGCACAGATAGGAAGTCACCATAACGTGGAACTTAATGAAGACCTAGTTAGACATATGGTTCTGAATTCTCTTAGAGGATACAGAAACAAATTTACAGAACAATATGGTGAGTTAGTAATATGCTGCGATGATAAGAACTTCTGGCGTAAGAAGCTATATCCATATTACAAAGCCAATCGTAAGAAAGCAAGAAATGAATCTGATCTTGATTGGAGTAATCTATTCTCGTGTTTGAATGCTATCAGAGAAGAGATAAGAGAGTACTTTCCATATAAAGTTATACAGGTTGAGTCTGCTGAGGCAGATGATCTCATAGCTACTATCATTCATGACATTGAGGGTTCTCATCTTATGAATGGTCATTCTAAGCCAGTGTTGATTATGTCTGGTGATAAAGACTTTATACAGCTTCACAAATACAGTAATGTAAGTCAGTATGACCCAGTACGTAAGCGTTGGATCAAGCATGACAATCCTGAGAAGTATTTGATTGAACATATTGCCAAGGGTGACCGAGGTGATGGTGTACCAAACATCTTATCTAAGGACGATTGCTTTATCAATGGCAGACAAAAGCCATTGCGTTCAAAAGTACTAAATACTTTTATTGATATGAGAAATATTGAAGAAATAGAGAACTACCATACTGATCATATAACTAATTGGAACAGGAATAGACGACTCGTTGACTTGTCTCTTGTTCCAGACTATATTAAAGATGAAGTGAAGAAGCAATACAATGAGGAATTTGAACCAAAGCGTGATCAGCTCTATACATATTTCCTCAACAAGAAACTTAAAGGATTAATGGAAAACATAGGTGATTTTTAATGGCTTATACTAAAGCTCTGTATGAGATAATTGACGAAGTTAGGAAATCTAAAAACGTTAAAATAAAAGCTGAGATTCTAAAAGAAAATGAATCTACAGCACTAATCGACTTACTACAACTGACATACAATCCTGGTATCAAATGGTTGCTCCCAGAAGGTGAGCCTCCATATAAACCAGCTGAAGGTGTGAATGAAGATGGTGAAGGAACAGATCTCGAAGGTGCCTTGATAGGCAAGATGAGAATGATGAAGTACTTCATTTCAGTTGATGGTAATATACTAGAACCAATCAAACCAGCAAGAAGAGAGGTAGTGTTTATACAGCTCCTTGAAACTGTAGCCCCCAAGGATGCTAAGTTAATTTTAGAAATGAAAAGTGGAGCAATCAAAGGTGTTTCCACTGGTGTGGTAGAAAAGGCTTTCCCCCAGATCCAAACAAAATAGGAGGCTAATATGAGTCCCGTCAAATCATCCCCCTTCATGTATGAGTATGATGAAGGAGAAGAGAAGAAGTCTATGAAGTTCAAAAAAGCTATCAATGCTCGTAAGAAGAAAAACAAAGTGAATGCAGCTCTTCGTACAAAAGATGTGCAATATATTATGGATATGGAAGACGAAATCTAGTGCCAACTTATACTATTGAAGACACCAAGACAAACAAAACATATGATGTGAATGTAAAGTGGGAAGAACTCCAAGAGCTCTTAGTACGACATCCCCATCTAAGAAAAGTAATAACAGCTCCTAACATTATTGGTGGTGTTGGAGGCTTCAAGACAGACTCAGGATGGAAGGACCTTCTGAAGACTGTTAAAAAAGGATCTGGCGCCGGTAATACGATTGATATTTGACATGGCTCGTAGATTAACTAAGCGTCAGAAGCGTATGCTGCGTCAGGATGGGCTGTTGGATGAACACAATGAAGTGCGACAGGGTAAGTTCAATCTTATTGACATTGAAGGTGCATTTGATCTAACTGATACTCAAGAACAAGTTATGGATGCATATGAGTCTGGTAAGCACCTAGTGTTACATGGTATGGCAGGCACAGGTAAGACCTTCCTTTCAATGTTTCTTGCATTGAATGAGATACAGAACAATCCTATTGGTGATGGGCCTCAGAAAGTATTCATAGTTAGGTCAGTAGTCCCCACAAGAGACATGGGGTTTTTGCCTGGCAATTGGCAACAGAAGTCTGCGGTTTATTCAGAGCCATATAGACAGATAGCCAGTGAGTTATACGGACGTGGTGATGCATATGATATACTATCTAACAAGAACATGGTAGAGTTTATCACTACTAGTTTTGTAAGAGGTACAACATTCCGTAACTGTGTTATTGTTGTAGATGAAATGAACAATATGAACTTCCATGAGCTTGACAGTCTTATAACCAGAGTAGGTGAGAACTGTAGGATAATATTCTGCGGTGATTACAGACAAACAGACTTGACTCTTGAACAAGATAAGAATGGTTTGAAGCAGTTTCAAAAGATACTAAATAACATCGAGTCATTTGCAAGTTTTGAATTTGGAGTAGATGACATAGTGAGATCCGGTATAGTCCGGGAGTATATTATTGAAAAGAGCAACCTTGGGTATGTTTAAGCACACATTAGTTGAATTTGATGAACTTGAAACTGTAACAGAAGATAAGAAAAGATTTTATCTTACACCAGAAGGCAATAAGTATCCTTCTGTAACTACTGTGTGTAGTCTAGCCACTATTGATAGTATCAAGAAGTGGCGTAAGAGAGTTGGTAACGAACAAGCCAATAAGATATCATCTAAGGCCTCATCACGAGGTACTAAGGTGCATAAGTTGGTTGAAGACTATGTTAACAACAAAGAACTAGACTTTGAGAATGTACTACCAGTTAATCTGTTTATGTTCAAACAGATCAAGCCTATATTAGATACTTACCTAGAAAATGTCTATGCAATAGAATGTCCATTGTATAGTGACTACCTTGAGACTGCAGGTCGTGTTGATTGTATTGGTACATTCAAAGGTAAGCCTGCCATCATTGACTTCAAGACAGCTAACAAAAGAAAGCAGCGGTCTTGGATTCACAATTACTTTATGCAAGAAGCAGCTTATGCAGTTATGTTTGAAGAACGTACTAAGATACCTATCTCAAGAATAGTAACTGTTATTGCTGTAGAACAAGATGAACCCCAATTGTTTATTGAAAAGAGAGATGACTATATCAATCTCTTTCAACAATATAGATCTCTTTATAAGGAGAAGTACAGTGTATAAAATATTAGTTGGTGTGCTAATCTCATTGTTTATTAGTACAGCAGCATTTTCTAAAGATCGTGGATACATGAGCAGTAAACCAGCAGCATGCATGGAAACAAATGCAATGTTAAAAAAGTTTACTGATGATAAAAACGAACAAGTTGTCTTTAAATACAATGATCCAATACACAATACAATAGGTATGATATTCTACAATCCAGTACTAAAAGTAGTCCATGCTGTTGAGCTTGCTCCAGCTAATGGAGGTGTCAATGCTTGTGTGATTGTATTTGGTAAAGACGTAAAAGCTATTACTTGGAAATCGACAGAGTAGCTTCTGGAAATTTTTCTTTCCATTCATCTACACTAATATACTCAATGGGTGGGGTGTGATTCCCTTCCCATGCAAGTACTTGCCATGCTTTCCAATTGTCTTCATCTGGGAATGTCTTGAACATTTTGTCCTTGACTACATTGAAGCTCGTATTGTATTGCTTATTAAAAAACTTACATATAACATTCAATGGTCTTATTCTTTGGACATGTTCCATTGTCATGATCATAGAGTTTCTACCAGATGATGCCATTTCTCTTTGTGTAGGAAACAAATAAGCTGATTTAGCCGGCCAATCAGCCTTGTATACGCCTCTCTGAACCGGTCCAAGTAGCTCACTGGTCCTCTTACGGAACTTAGGTGCTACATAAAGTCTTGACATAACTCTATAGATACCAACAGGAAAGTTATGCTTTTGTACAGCTGCACAACACCATATCTCACCATCTATCTTTGAGAATGTCCACATAGGATATGTTTTCCAGAAGTCTTTATCAAGTAGATAATCAAACCAATCAGCATTACGATCGGCCATTCCTAACTCTCTTTGTTCAATTAGGAACTCTCTGAACTCTTCTTGATTGTCTGGTGTTAGTTTTTCACTAGTAGGAGCCGAATACTTTGTCACAGGATAACCTCACTCTTTTTACATACTCTCTTTGTTTCTTTGTTAAAGCAAACTCATCTTCTACAGTTTCAAGCAGCTCTTGAAGTTCAGTTACAGTTTTGTATACATTATATCTACCTTGGTCAGATATCTTATCCCATACCAGATTGGCACCGGACTCTATTTTTTTTCTTTCCATGAATTCTTCTGGTGACATATCAACCCCCATTTGCTAAGCCTTCCAAAAATATCTTCCATTGCATAGACCTAACATCCCAATTGTAGAATGCATCGGTGTATTGCTTCTGCATATGTAATCTATCTTGTAGTGCACTATCATCTACTAATGATACTGCGTTAAACAAGTTCTGTGCAAAGATCTGAGCATGATCATTAGCTACTTCGTGTACTGGATACATCATAGTCCAGTTAGCAGCTGTCTCTGGTAACCCAGCAAACGAACTATGAACACATAATAACTTTGCTGACATAGCTTCCATGAGAACCATACAACTTGTCTCAGGCCACACACATGGGTATGCGAGGATATGCATCTTCTTCAGGTTTTCTCTCATCTCTGCATTTGGTACAGCTCCATGATAATGAATACCTTCTGTGTTCTTACACTTATCAATTAATGCTTTGTGCTCCTTGTCTCTCTCAGGCCACCCATACAACTTGAAACTAGAGTATACATGTAGATTAACTGGTTTCTTTATACTCTGAAAGTGATTGTTTCTCATCTCCTCAAACACAGGAACCAATATATCCAACCCTCTATGTGGTGTTGAAAAGTATACGAGATTGATTTCATCTGTTGGCTTTTCATGATCTTCAATTGGATCAATAGCATTTTGAAGAACATAACCTGATGAGTGAGGTATACCAAGATGATACATATAGTCTTGAAATTGCCAATGAGATACAAACACAAGTTTGTCATACTTCTCATGACCACCATCTTTCAAATGTTCCACTTCAGGATCTTGTGCAAGATCATGGCACCAAAGTATCTTTTTCTTATCTTCTTTTAGCTTACGAGGCCTCGAACAAATAATTTGGAATTGATCAATCAGATCTTTTGGCATCTCCTTATACAATCTATTTTGCATAAGCTCGGTACCACCCCAAGCATTTTTATTCAACTCATTTTTTTCTGGACCACTGTCCATTATTGTCAATTTTACCATAATAAATTATCTTCCGCTCTGTACTGATTCCTCAACATATACTTTGAAGTCATCAAAGCCACCAATGTGTAGGTTACCAACAAATATTTGTGGAACAGTAGTTGTTCCAGGAGGTACTTTTGAAAGTAACTCATCTCTGTGGTGTGGATGTGATTCAAGATTAAGTTCTTCGTATGGAAGACTCAATGAATCCATAAGTGCCTTTGCTGCATCACAAAAGCCACATAGATCTCTGGTGTAAATAGTATATAGTGCCATCATTCATTCCTCATAGATAAATGGATCGTGTTTACGGATCTCTGCAAGTCTCTTTCTTCTTTTGTATCTTATGTATGGATAAGTTATCCAATCAATAAAACTATTCCAAATCTGGATAAGCATTAATTATCTCCGGGTAAATATGTTCTGCCCAATCTATATGAGCTTGTTCTCCAAGATGCCAATATGTTTGGCTTTTTGGTGAATGACCTTTAACCTCAGTGCACCATCTATAGTAGTTGAAGTGTTTGTCCATAGGCTTGTAATAAAATTTCTCATCAATGTTATAGTAAATCTTTTGATTGCCTACAAAAGGAGGGAACGTAATCTCTTGATGTGGCTTAGGAGGGTTTGATGTATGTGTATCATAAAAGTTTTCTATTGCATTGAACATATAATATTTGTATGGAGATGTAATCATCATACCTTGTATGGCATAAATGTAGGATGCAAGTCTGTTAGCAGCAATTACATCATCTGCCCAAACATATGCCATATCAAATGCCTTACGTATCTCTTTGTCTTTAAGCATAAGTGGATTAGTACCAACAGTTGCTGGAATGTATTTGTTGTCTGCTCGTGCACCATAATCACCAGCTTGTTTCCACTCATTTTCATCTTCTTGTTTGTATCTCATATCAAGTCTATTCAAACTAGTCCATCCTATCAGAAAGAAGTAATTGTAGTCTTCTCTTATAGGAGCATAGTAACCATATCCAGTTTCTATATCATTCATTATTGTACAGAACTGATCAAATATTCTATGATTGCTACCACCACACTGTGCATAGTTTAAGTGTTGGTAGTTCCACTTCTCTGCTATCTTGGCACCGTAAGATAACTGTCTTTGCTCATCACTATCACCAACACCTAGAGTCTCGCTACCAGCTGTATGACTACAACCAAGAGATATAAGCACACCATTGTAACTATCATATCCCTTCCAACTAGATTTGTTAGCTTCGTATATGTGATCAAAT
>Ga0098036_1000810_pt1 | contig 12785 bp, 25 predicted proteins | sample 4_EtaG_FD_77064 | JGI IMG/M metagenome (GOLD analysis project Ga0098036, IMG submission 77064) | Marine viral communities from the Subarctic Pacific Ocean - 4_ETSP_OMZ_AT15127 metaG | ecosystem: Environmental > Aquatic > Marine > Oceanic | place: Pacific Ocean | collected 2015-01-07 | reverse complement strand
TTTATCGCAAGCCCTGCGGATTGCCCTAGCAAGTTATTGTTATCCCCTGTGGTTATCGCTTGTCCAGCACCATGACCGACCGCGACATTGTTAGTTCCTCCTGTAGCTAATGCGGTAAGAGCATTATCACCTACCCCTGTATTGCTTGCCGCAGTTGATGCTACTGTGCCTTTTCCAGTAGATGAACCAACAAAAGTGTTTGATGCTCCTGTTTGGTGACATCCAGCTTCCCTTCCCACTGCTGTTATTGCGTTGGTCGTTGTTGATGCCCCTGCCGCATATCCCACCGCTGTTGAACCATCACCGCTGGATGGTGCATAGGCTTGAAGTGCGGCTGAACCAACCGCCGTGTTCTGCGCTGTAACCGCAACTGTCAGAGCATTAAAGCCAACTGCTGTATTGTCATTTACCGTTGCTATAGCATCTCCAGCACCAGATCCCACTACCGTATTTGAATCCCCTGTACTTATTGCTGTCCCTGCGGTTGCGCCAATCGCCGTGTTATGCGTACCGCCAGCTTCTACAGAATCTAATGCTGTATCTCCTAACGCTACATTTGATGTACCTGTTGGGTAGTTGCCATCAAGTTTGATTGTTCCGCTAGATACATCTAAATTGCCACCGCCTGTAATATTACCACTTATATCAACCGCACCATTAATATCTATTGTGGTTGCGTTTATTTCTATTTCTGTGTCTGATACTAGGTCAAGAACCCCATCAGCACTTTGGTGAATAAACGTGCCACTATCCCCAAACATAAGTTTGTTTGTAGAATTTAATGTCAAACCACTTCCGTCAGTGTGTGTAAGAGTTGTGTCTGTATCTGCACCAAAACCTAAAACCGCACTATCACTGTTAAGAGTTAAATCATCTCCGACAAGAACATCACTGCCAAAAGTTACTGTGCTAGCAAAAAGACTTGAGACTGCCGCACCGCTACCCGCACCATCAGCAAATATAATATCGGCACCACCGTTTGGTATTGTTACGTTTGCGCCTGTCCCCTGACTGAACACAGCGGATTGACCACTAGCGTTTGTCACAAAATATAATTTATCCTGGTCATTAGGGCTGATAGTGATGGTATTCGTTCCAGTGGGAGATCCTGCCAAAGACAAGACTTTAAACATACCGTCTGTGAGTGAACCGTCAGTTGTTGATAAAGTATGTGAAGTTCCAGAGAGAGTAATACTTCCCACACCATTTAAGGCACGATCTATAATGTCAAAGTTCGTGTTAGTGGTTTCACCCCACGTCCCCGACTGATCTCCGGTTTCAATTTTTTCAATGCCATTGTTAGCTGTATATGTAGAAGTCATGATCTATCTCACTATGCGGCTTTACGTTTTGTTTCTTGCCAATTAGGTGTTTGACTAGGTGTTAAAGAACTCCAATTAGGTGTTTGACTAGGTGTTATAGCTGACCAACTAGGTGTTTGGCTAGGTGTTATAGCTGACCAACTAGGTGTTTGACTAGGTGTTAAAGAGACCCAATTAGGTGTTTGACTAGGTGTTATTGCCCCCCACACATTCACATTCGATGTTTCTCCTGTAGCAGAAACACCACTAACTAAAGCATTAGCATCACTTGATACTGTGACATCACCAACAGAGCCAGTGCCTGCCACTCCTGTTGCTTCTGCCACTATACTAAGGGCAATCGTAACAGACCCTAACCCAGAGGTGCCCGATACCCCTGTAACTGCTATATTAGCATCGCTTGATATTGTAACACTACCAACAGAACCAGTGCTATCAACACCAGTAAGTGTAAATGTAACACCCTGTCCCTCAACGACTGTAACACTACCAACAGAACCAGTGCCTGCTAATCCTGTAGCATCAACATTAGCGTCAGCCGATATTGTAACACTACCTAATCCAGAGGTGCCCGATACTCCTGTAGCATCAACATTAGCACCCCCTGTGGCAACAACTGTTCCTAAAGCGGATGTTCCAGCGACTCCTGTAGCATCAACATTAGCGTCAGCCGATATTGTAACAGAGCCAACAGAACCAGTGCCTGCTAATCCTGTAACAGCTGCGTTAGCATCAGCCGATACAGTAACACTACCTAATCCAGATGTAGCACCAGGGACAGCAACATTCTCTCCCCATCCAGCAGACCCCCAAGCCTGCGTTGAGGAGTTCCATCCCTCAAATGCTACGATTATGTTGGCCATTAAGCTATTCTAATTATTGCCGCCGTTGCACTAGCAGTTGGAAACTGAACAGTAAAGTCTCCAGAAGAACTCGTTTTATCGCCTCCAAAATCAAGGACACAAACCGAGGTATCACCAGTGGCATCTTCGTTAAAAATTAAAGCACCTCTCGCGGTTATCGAAGAACTGCTAAAAGTTGTATCGGCAAAATCGGTTAACGCTGTAGTACCGCTGGTAGATGGGTCAACACGAGTTAATGTATTTCCTTTTGCTGAATAACCAGTTCCAGAAACCTCGTTGCTTGTGGTATAAGCAGTGGTTGTGGCATCAAGTGATGCACTGCTTGTATATAAAGCTAACTTAAAAGTGCTTCCGCCAGAGTTTAAAAAATTATGCTTTGCCTCAAGAAGCTCTTTCTTGAAACTGGTGCACATCGCTTGCGTAATTGACATCTTATAACCTCCTGATAGCCTCTGCCAGATCGGGATATCCAGCGTTCTTGATTGCGTTAAAAATAGTTGTTCTGTCTGATTTTATAGCCTCTCTCATATATAAAGCTATAGTTTTTTCAATGTCGTTTTTAAAAGCCGCTGCTTGATCACGTATTACAGGTGGTGCATTTTCTGAAACTTCTACGAGTTTATTTGCACAACGATGAGCTACTTCTTCAGGAGTCCACCCTCGATTTGTCGTAGTCCCAACCTCAACATTAAAATCGTCAGACATATTTATGCTAACATCAAACATTAGGTTCTTGCCCTTCTAGGTAAACCAATTCTGTATGCATCACTATTTTCACGAGCTTCTCCCAAATCTTTAAGCCTTTGTAAAGACTCACTAAACCTAGAGTTATACTGCGTTAGTAATGCATTTTCTCCTTTCATAAAAGTGTATGCCTCAACTAAAGATCCGTAAAGCATTGTGTTAGGAGCGTTTGTACTTAACCACGTAGTTCCGCTATCAGATCCAGCGGTTAGACTTGTTGGCTCAAAAAAATAATGAAGCTCACTACTATAGTTAGCATCAGGTGTTGGTGCTATTATAAAATTATCAACGTCAAAAATAGCATAGTATATTGGCTCTCCTGTTGTAGCACTATTAGGATTGTACTCTTGGATAAAGTTTACATCTTTCTGAAGTAAAAATACTTTACTGCTAGATACCTCTATAGAAAGAGAAAAGGAAGCGAGATAATCATCTGGAACAGCCAAGAACCTATCGCCACTTGTCATCGTTCCAGACACGTTTTTTCTAAAGTACTCTAGATCAACAAGACTAAGTATACGGCGTTCAGCAGATCTAATAAACACAGGTAAGTTATTAACAAAAGAAGTCTCTGTATTTTCTGTAAAATCTTGTATTGCTGTTTTAAGCTGTGCAAATGTAAAACTCATGAGATACTTACCTCTACTTGACCAACAGCCGCTATCATAGGACCAACGGAATCAACAGGTGGGAAAACAGTATTTCCCACTGAAACACTCACATCACCAGATGTAACATTAGGTCTTGGGTTTCTTAAAGCCTGGGGATCAGAAATATTTTTAGGTGATTCTAATTGAGGATGCTTTCTTTCAAATTCATCGGGTCCAACAAGAGAACCGTTCCACTCCTTTTTCATTTTACGTAAAAGATATGCAAAACCAGAGCGGTCTGATATTCCTAACGCTTTTCTTCCTGATGCATATCGAGCCATATCAGTACCTCAAATACTGAATAGAGGGAACAAGAGTAAGACCAGTCCTTTCTTGATCTTCACTAAGGGCTCTTTGAAACTCTTCTTCATATAAAGTCTTTAACACCTGAATCCTGTCTGGAGCTTTCTTTAATGAAATATAATAAGCAAGACCAGCAACCATGCATGGTAGGAATCTAAAAGGCATATCAGAAGTATTCTTTAATGTGTCAAAATCTTCCATGCGTTTCATGAAATAATATACAATTTGATCGGAAGAACTATCTGGTGTTGGCCATAAATTAATTTCTGGAACAGTAAGACGGCTATAGTAAAACTGAGATGGTCTGCCTGTCGTGGTCTTGTTTGGAATAGATAAATACTCACCACGGCTAATCAACTGAAGATCAAAATCTGTATTGTCTCTACGAATAACAGCTTCTAGAACACTAACAACATCAGCAGTCAAAGTTAAGGTGGCCGTGCCTGCGGTTAAAGTTGTTGTTTGTTGTCTAACAGTCCAAAGATTAACCCCTCGATTAGCCCATTCAGCCAACATGATATTCATGGATCGTCTAGCTGTTCTAGCATCGTATCCTGTTCGCATCTCAAGACCGCACCGCTCATAGGCTTCTTCAATAATCTCAGCAGCATCAAGGTCAAAGTCAACAGATCCAGAAGTAGTCATTTACTTTTTTTCCTTCTTGTAGAAGTTTTCCTTTTAACAGGAGTCTTTCTTTTGGTGGAAACCTTTTTACTAGACTTTTTAGCAAAAGTCTTGACATTAGTTGGTTTTCCTCCAACTCCCTGCGCTTTAGCTCTTTTCCTAACAACTGCACTTTTAATTTGACCTTTGGTCATGCGCTTTGCTGTCGCCCTTGGCACACACTTTGGGTACTTTCGTTTACTCCCTTTAGCAGACTTACGCCCACAGGCTTGGAACTTACCGTCCTTTTTAGGGGCACCTATGTCCACCCAGTCTCCTTTAGGACCTTTTCCAAACCATTCTTTAAGACTCATTTGTAAGTCCCGCCTCGTTTCTTATACGTCCTAACTAACCACGCATTAGCATATGCGGAAGGATATACCTTGAACTTACGTTTAGCTTCTGATTTAACCCTTGAATAAAGTTTAGGGTTAGCAGGAGTGGGAGAACCCTTTTTACGCTTTGGCTTTGGTTTTTTTGCTGGCATTTCGTATGACCTCCTTACCTCTTTTAGCTATCTTAACAACTTCTTTTTTACCCATCACCTTTGCTCTCTGTTCCATGACAGTAAGGATTTGTATTTTTCTTGCAAGAGGTTTCTTAATCCTTTTAACTTTTGCCACGGTTGCCCGTGCGTCTGATGGTGTAGCAAATTTTATGCTAACTGTATCCTTAGGGTTTTCATCTGTGTAAAGCCTTCTACCACTGCCCTTTGGCTTTTTACCTGTACCAACTTTCGGGTCTCTTTTCTTTCTCCTCTTTGATGGAGATTTAGTTATTTGTTGGGGTATGCTTGACCTAGAAATTGTCATTAGTAACCTCGTTAATTACTTTTTCTTTTTACGAGATTTAGATTTATTTTTTACAATACTACTTAAACTTTTAGCTTGTTTTGCATGTAGTTTAGAAGCCTTTTTTAAACCACCAATAACCTTTTTTATCTTTTTTTTATTTTTGTTTTGCATCATGTTTATTTCCAGAATAATCCCAAGTTATGGCGTTATCATCTAAAACACTCTTTAAAACTAAATTAATATATTCTTGATTTTTCTTTATCTGTTTATTGCTCTCTTCTACTTTTAAAGAAATTATCGTAGTCTTCTTGTCTAAGTCAACGAGCGTTGAACATATCCAAACCACTGCTCCTACTGATAAAGCTATAGATACTCCTGTAAACCATTGACTTTTATCTAGCATCTCCAACGCCTTCTTGCCTGTCGTAAACGACTGTTTGGATTCTTTGCCGCCTTCGGAAACTTTTTCATTTGTCCCGCTGATCTTGCACAAAAGGACTTTCTCCTCGCGGCTCGTTTACCTTTAGGTTTACTTTCTGTAACAGCAGTCTTTAACTTAGAGCCAGGGTTTTCACGTCTATAACGTGCTACCCCAGCCTTAGTCATTCCAGCCCCCGACTTCGTAGAACGAAAATACTTTTTCGTCTTAGGAGGCTGTTTATCTCTCTTGCGAGTTGTTTTCTTCTTCGGTGCCATTACGCATGAAAGGCTGTCAATGTACCAAACGTGGCAACAGTGTACTGAATATATATTCCATCAGTAAAGAGCAAACCCTCGTCAGGAATTGTAATGTCCCTTGTCGCCGTAGCAGAAGCAACAGTTCCAACTTTAAAAATACTTGAGCCAGTAGCAGAAGTAGTTCTAAAATCCAAGGTTCCCGCAGTTGCAGAACACACTACATTAAGACCCTGTAAACGAGACCTTCCCGCAAAAACAACATCCGCTGCATCCGCCGCATGGCCCAAAGAAACATTAGCCGCTGGTTGTGTGCTAGCACTCGCAGCAGTAACTGTTTTAAAAAACTTTGTTCCAGAGGTGGTAGTTGCTGATCCTGGAAGAGTTATTGTCTCTGTTTGAGCATTACCGTTAACATCTGTGCCTGTGATGGTAACGGTTTTTCCGCTATCGCCTGTGCCTGCCGTTGTTGCTGTAACAATCCTTCCTGCATCAAAAGTTGCGACTCCGCCAGAAGTATCCGTACCCCCAATTGTAAAATCGGTATTAGGACGCTCATTAGCAGAAATAGAAGCATTATCAGCGGCATTAGTGTCAGCAGTTATAAAGACTGCTACTACATCAGATCCTGACATAATCTACTCCTTTATCTCACCCCGCAGAATTAGTGCTTTACGCTTCGCGCTTCCAACAGGAGGTAAATCCTTTTTAGAAACCTTCTTCGCTGTAGCCTTCTTCGCGGGGGCTTTAAGTTTAGTCTTGGAGGAAGTAGTCATACCTTACTCCTTAACGGTTTTGCGCGGCGAAGAGATAATCAACATTCATTGACTTAGTTCCGGTGGCAGAACCAGACAACTCCATAGCTCCAATCGCTAAGTTCTCATTGTCAGGAAGATTAGTTGTATGCGTAGCAACTAAATTTCTGTTGACAAAAAACTCAACAGAACCTGTGCCTTTAACATGAAAACCTAATGTCACAGCTGTGCCACTGGAGATATCCACACCACTATCAGTGGTTGTTGCTGTTCCATCCTTTTCTGTAACACAGTCAATGTTGCTATCGCCATCATCAACTTGGAACACAATACGATCTGCTGCTGTTAACATTGCTTCAGGATTGGTGGCAAAGTTTACAGTAAGACCAACACAGATTTCTATTGCGTTACCTTCTGCATCAGTTGGAGTCAGCTTTGTTTCAAACCAAACATCACGAGTCGTGGACAATGCAAAAATCTCATTGCCTTGAATAGAGGCACCATCGTTATCGGTGGTTGCCTGTGAGCTTAGTGTTATCGCACCGTTTACTACGTCTGCAGCGATATCTGCTGATGCACTGCTGTCTTTAACAACAGTCCAATCGTCTGTGTCATCAAGAGAGACACCTGTGAAATCATCCATGTAGACTAAATAATCAGGGTTTTTGTCAACGGGTAAATTTTCAAACCATTTGCGCTGGCCGTCCTTGCCAGCAAAAAGTACGGGACCAGTAAAATGAACAGCCATGTTGTTCTCCTGTCTTGGCTAATGTCGATCACACAATGCAATCGTCAGGAATGTTTAATACTATAATGAAAAAAAGGGAGCGGTTCAATAGTTTCCGCTCCCTTAGTTTCACACGCGAACCTTCTAAGCTCCTGGTGTACCAAACACACAACGAGGGTCAGAGAAGCCGAAGCTGTATCTTTCTCTCGCTTTGTAACGCATGTTACCTGTGTCAAAATCACCTTCCATTTGTGTGGAAAGTGGGGTTCTCTCGAAGTGAATAAAGCCACGAGGCGTATCCGAAAGGACAAAGAATGCATCTGTGTCCGTCAAGAAGTCATTCACAACATATCCCTCAGGAAGCATACCCATAGAACGCATCGCGTTGATGTCGTTATCGGCAGTTCCAGAACGAAGGTTTGAAGCCATAATTCTTTCAGCCACAAACTGTAGTTGTCTAGGAATAACTAATTTTACACCTCGAAGAGCCACCCTAAGACCTCTTTCATCAACAAATCCAGAGATGTTAATTAAAGCATCCTCTAAAGAAGTTTCATTAAGGTCAGCGGGAGTCGTTGGCTCATTCGCAAACGTACTACCGTTAGTTAATGGATGCGCGGTAGAACAAAGCTCAACCCCATCTCCACCTTTTACAGTGCTATCAAAAGCACTGTTTAACACTGCGGCAGCTTTAACTTGTTTAGTGTGAGCCATAGAACGAGCCAAAGCACGAGTGTACCGTGAACCAAGACGATCATAAAGATTGTCTTCTACTGCTTCTTCTGTGATAGAGAAAGCAAGAGCTATGGTTTCATGGTTGTACCGTGCAGTGTATGCCTCATTAGCATCATCGAATGCTACTGCGGAACCTTCACTTTTAGTTGGCGCGGTTCCAAAACCGGACAACATTACCTCCTCTTCAAATGCTCGATCTGAAGTTTCAGTTGTGAAGATTTCAGCATGCTGGTTTTCGTACCTATCGTACTCTAAACCAAAAAGAGCATTAAGACCTGGCTCAAGCTCTTTTGCGAGTTGTGCGCGAGAAATAGCCATTAAGATACCCTCCTTACACGCCGGTCGTAGAAACAGTGCCACCAGCAATAGCACCGTTTGCGCTATTGAAGTGGTTGTTTAAACGAACAATTACAGGAATACCAGCAGCAGCAAAATCCTGATTCTCAGCATCTTCCTGCCAACCCATGATACGTAGGTTGAGTGAATTGGTGGTAGCGATTGTGCTTACAGCCAATGCGCCAGAGGATTTACCTGTTGTAGTAGACCCACTTGCGCCACTTGAGAAGTTGGCGTTAGCAAACACATGACCACGCAAAGTTGCTTCACTGGTAACAGACGCATCCGTTGCAATTGAATATAATTGCATTGGATCATCATAAACGAATGCCTTAACCGGATGGTTAGAGTCTGCACCAGACCCAGGCCAAAAGTTGGAAAAGACTTTTTCACCGGTAGTTGAGGATACGTATTCGCAACCGTTGAATGCACCCAAAAGACCAACAGTTCCACCAGCTGCCGCACCTACTATGTCTATGAAACCAGTAGAAAGCGGTATGACCGGTGAACCCTGAAAGATTGAATTTGAGTTATCACTTGCAATCTCGTATTGCGTATATCCTGAAAAACCAGTGGAGTTGGTGTTCTGACCTACCTTACCGATAGCTCGAAGACCGAAAGCACCATTAGCATTTGCCATTGGATTTCTCTCCTAGTTTAAATTAACTCTGATCGCTTGCGCGACCTCCAAATGATACACGACTTTGCCGTTCATTCTTGATCGGCATTGAGGGGTGTTGTTCCCTCATCAGGTCCTGGTCAACAGCTACCATCTGATCACGGGTCCGATCCCGATAGTATTCGGTGCGTTGGTCAACTGTCTCTTCAGGTATACGGGCTAAAACTAACCCGCCTACGCCAATGACTCCAGCATGCTTGCCTTCATCTATGGTTGGTGCGTCAAACTCAGGGTGCTCTTCTGCTCGAACTAATTCCCATCCTTCACGTAAACGTGCATGCATGTTCATTTTATCGTCCTCGCCACGAATAGCAGTCCTAATCCAACGATGTACATACCCTGGAGGTGGCTCTGGAGCATCTAGCTTCTGAGGTGGTGTCCAAGGTTTAGGTCGTGCATTTCCTGCACGAGTTCTTGCCGCTCTAGGTGTTCTTTCCGTCATGGTTTTCCTCACTTTACATGCTTTGCATAGTCTTCAAGAGAAACACCAAGTTTTTTTGCTATCGCAACTTGTGACGGTGTTAACTTGACGGCTCTGCGCCCCTTCTTAGTGCTGCGGGAAGCGGAACTATCAGCAGAAGCGACTCTGGCAGTTCCCCCGTTGGTTGTATTATTCTCAAATTTTTGAGGAAATTCAACCCTTAATCTTTTATCTAGCTCAGAATAGTAATCATCTGATGTTAAGTCAAACCCCTCACCAGCTAAATCCTCGTGTATTGCATAAGCTCCAACTGTCATAACACGATCATTTCCAAACCAATCATTACGATCAGCCCATGCTTTGGCCTTTGGGTCAGGATTTGCTGCTGGTTGTTGTTGCTCTTGCGGTTGCTGTTGCTGTTGAACAGCCGCTTCGTTTCTTTCTTCACGAGCTTTGATTACTCGTAACCGTTCCTCATCAAGTGTGATACGAGCAATAGCTTGATTTGCCGCAACGATAGCATCAGAGTCCCCGCTATCATAAGCATCTTTAAATGCTTTTTTAGCTTGTTCTAACTGAGACCCAACTCTTCCCTCGTATTGAGCGTTATACCCTTTGTTAAGAGTTGTATTTCTTTCTTTTAGCTCTTCGTTTTCTTTGCGGAGAGCTTCAGCGTATCGAACAGCCTCTTCTTTATCTCTTTCTTCTTGCCTTCGTGCGGTAACCAATTTTTTAATTCTGTTTTGAACAGACTTACTGTATTGGTCTATCTCCTCTTCAGTGTTCTCTTGAGTTTCAGTTTCATTAGCAGAAGCCTTTTCTTCGCTCTCGTGCAAAGTATTTTGAGCTTTGTTCTCAATATCAACAGTCTCTGACGTATTGCTACTGTCATCCAAAATAATCTCAACATCCTCGTCAACCTCTTGCTTAATTGCTTCTTCAGCCATAATAAACTCCTTAGATATGTTTTATGTCGTCTGGTTCTAGAATAGTAGCGATAACCTCATCATCATTAATAATGCGAACCTCTCCGCCATCAATAGTAAAACGAGCCCCCGCGTATCTACCTATACAAACCCAGTCACCTTTTTTACACCACGGTTTTGCTTTAGATCCAAATTTGGATTCATCAACATACGCTAGCGGTCCAACCGCTAGTACGTAACACACAACCGTAGCAACAGCCTCCCTTTCAACAATCTGATCAGGAAGATAAATACCTCCGTCTGTTTTAGCTTTTCCTTTGTAGGGCATAACTAAAACCCGCCAACCTGTTGGTTGTGGAAGTCTTTGTACAAGTGATTTATCTAGGAGTGACGGATCTAAAACTCGATCCTTTTCTTCAATATATGCAACTTTTGCTGTGGGTTTATTCTTTTCTGCGACCTCATTAGGTACGTAAAGTGTCTTCGACATCTTCTTCTGTTTTCTCCAGCAGGGACTTGATTTCATCTCTAGCAAAGCGAAGGCCCTGTACTTCACCTACTAGCTGGCGGTATTGCGACATGTCTTGCACCATACCGTTTGTCAGAAGAGAGGAGATCTCCTCCTCTCTTCCTTGATACACCTTATACAGGTGTCTACACAAATCGACAACATCCACGTTCTTAACGCTTCTTTACCATTCCACCACCTCGCATGCCCATTTTCTTGGGAACCATTCCACCACCTCGCATGCCTGTTTTCTTTTTAGCTGGTGTTTTCTTTCCAGTCATTTTCTTGGCTTTTTTAGCCATACCTTTTCCTCTTACACCTGGCATTTTAACATTCTCCTATAAGCACGTTTTCTTTCACGGAAATAAGGATTACTAATATACTCTTTCAAGTTTTTATAGTATCCCCGCATCGACAACTTGTCGGACGCTTCTTGTAGTTTTGATAACCTTTGAACAAAAATCATAGTATATGATCTATCAACAATAGGTTCAAAACCTACATCTTCACTATCAACTTCATCATAAGGATGATACCCCATCAACCAAATATCTTTCCTCCAAAGATTTTCATTATAGTCTTCAATGCATCTATGAAAAACTTTTGTCTCCTCACAAAAAGAAAGATCTACAATAATTTCAACATCGTAAGAATCATCAAAATTATCGATAGTTTTATTTAAGAGAGCCAACCTATTTTGCTCTATGTTTTGCACATGAATTTTTACCCTTCCACTGTCCCAAGCATTTTTTGCAAAAGGACACACAGGTAAGTTATTAAGAGTTTCATCTGGCGTTTCTAAAGATACTTTAGACCAAAGACGAATCTCTTCCTTAACATTATCAGATAAACAAGCACTATCCATGTTTTAATACGTACCAGAAAACTTAGTGCCTTTGATAGCGGCACCTGTACCAACTGACCCGACTGACCCACCGTGGCTGAAGGATGGTATATTTAACTGTTTTCTTGCATCTTTTATTTGCTTTTCAGTGGCGTTACGTAATGTTTCTTTAGACATCATAGCATCCTCAGTAGTGGGATCCTGTGCATCATTCATAATGCCCAATGCTTCTATAACATCAGCGTCTGAAACTTTTTTCTTATCAGTCATTTAAAACTCCTAGTACACGCCAGAAAATTTAGTGCCTTTGATGGCGGCTCTTGTTCCACGTGAAACATTCTGACTAGGTGCCTCAACTTCACCACCATGCATAAACTCAGCGGCCAAATCTGAATCTATTTTATTTTGAACCGATTCAGGCAACATATTGAAGCCCTTCTTTTCTGAAGGGATCATTCCACCTTCACTAAAAGAGCGTCTATCTCTAATTTGTTCTTTGTTTTCTTCGATATCTTTTAGACGCTGCAATTGTTCCTGTTCAATCCTTCGATTGAGGTCCTTTAACGATTCTACTCGTCCAGACTCACGAGGAGCCATTGGAATTTTTACTCGTCCAGACTCACGAGGAGCCATTGGAATCTCTACTCGTCCAGACTCACTAGGAGCCCTTGGAATTTTTACTCGTCCAGACTCACGAGGAGCCATTGGAATTTTTACTCGTCCAGACTCACGAGGAGCCTTTGAAATTTTTACTCGTCCAGACTCACGAGGAGCCATTCTAGATTTCTTTTTTCTTGGCGTCATTTTCTCCTTGACTTGCGTTTAGCACCTTTAATTACA
>Ga0098036_1000808_pt1 | contig 12809 bp, 22 predicted proteins | sample 4_EtaG_FD_77064 | JGI IMG/M metagenome (GOLD analysis project Ga0098036, IMG submission 77064) | Marine viral communities from the Subarctic Pacific Ocean - 4_ETSP_OMZ_AT15127 metaG | ecosystem: Environmental > Aquatic > Marine > Oceanic | place: Pacific Ocean | collected 2015-01-07 | reverse complement strand
CGGACCATATTTATTCGTAGAAGTGAATCCTGCTTGCTTAGCTGCTTCTACCTTCGAAATTTCGCCATAATTTGCTACATAGATATCTACAAACTTACGCTGTCTAGGTGTAAGTTCTGTAATAGTTTTCAATTGATTTGCTTTTTTTGGCACCCAATCACTATATACCCTCCTCTTACAAAAATAAATAGCAATAAAAAAAATTGCATGCTCTGCTCGTAAGGAGTATGTTTACTCCTAGCTTTTCTAGGAGTACTCCTAGCTTTTTTTACTGGTTCTAGGAGTAAATTATTGTTGTTTTATAAGGGTTATAGCTTAAAATTCCTAGACTCCTAGATATTTTGCTAAGTTTTAAGAAAAAAATAATAAATTTTTTTTCTAAGCTAAGGGTATATGGCTGGTTCTAGGAGCGTGTCCCGTGTTTATTGGCTTTTTTACCTACTTTAGAACGATTCTAAGGTAATTATTACTTTGACATCACTGACGCACCACGATACAGTGACCAGATATGTTTTTCATATATGCTCTCTTGAAACTAACAAAGGAGGAAAAATGACTTGACTAATTTCATACTTTAAACTATCTAAAAGTCTTTGATATGTTTCATATCAATATCTTTCTAAGTTAGTTGGAAAAGGGCCAGACCGGGAGACTGAGCTGGCCCTTTTTTTATTTATAGGGAAACTACTAAATTTGATATAAAAACTGTAGTACACATATCTACAGCTGTTCTTAAATGTTCTAAATGTTTTCTATGGTATTTCTTTGATTCAGGTTCTTTGCAAGCTCTGTATTTATTAAATTGATTTGAGTATTTTTTCCATGCAAAGTTGCGAGGTGAGAAATTTATATCCCCACGCATAATAGCCATTTTATATTTTTCTTTTACATGCTCAGGTTCAAATCCCGCATAATAACAAACAGTATAGAAATCAGTCACATTACTCATAATCCAAGCATGAGCGTCACATTTATAAATTGATGGTTTTCTTTCCTGGCTTATCTGACCTGCATCTTCAATTGCATTACAAAGCACACCACGCCAAAGCTTCTCTTCAGGTTCTACATCAGTTGATAATAGTTGAGCTGCGAAACTAGTGCCCATAAGTTTTAATAAGGAAAGAGAGTAAATCACGATAATAAATTGTCCCCTCTATATCTCTACGAAATTTTCTAGATTTATCATAGTCTTTGTGTACACTATCTATAACTGCGTGTATATCCTCCCCGCTATGCTTTTCTTGATTCGTTTCCTTAATAAAAATGTCACGATATGCCATTATATTATTATAGCTGCTTATCATCATTTTTACCACCATCTACGATCTTAAATTTGTAAAGTTTTGCTTTAGTTTTTATCTTTTTTTCTTTTCCGAATTGCCACACAGCGTTAATATCTGCCATTACTTGAGGATCAAATTGCTCTCTATAGCCGATCTTATCGCCCATATATAAACGAAACATGACACTTGTTATTTTGTTGTAATCCTTCTTATCTAGCTTATTGGCTAGAATTTTTAAAGAATCTAAGAATTCGTTAGTGGATTGTTTTCGAGCCACGTCTAACAAACTCCTCTAAAAGCTTAATGAGATTCAACACATATTGAGTATCAATAGTTGCTGGTTCGTGTTCCGTGATAGTTTTTACTTTTTTATTTTCAAAGTGACCTGCTCCCTTACATTCCTTGCAAGTTTGTGTCTCAGAGTAAGGAATAATTCTTACATATCCGTTACCCTCACAATTTTTACAAATTCTATAAGGATCACCTAATTTTTGATTCATTTTTTTCTTATACTTCTTTTTTGTCATGAGTAAAAGGTTTTTTTCTTGGATTTCTGTCTTTTGGCCACCTGCACATAAACTTCTGCACCACTACTGATTTATGATCTCTCTCGTCACCAGTTACAATTAATATATCGTGGCCATTTTCATGAGGGTGTACGTGATAAGTTATAAAATTATTAACTGGAATCTCTCTAGTATTGGTTCTTAAATCATCAAGATAGTTTTCAAAATCAATACAATCTTTATCAGTCATCATAAGCTGTCTTTCCAGTTATAATGTTTTTTAAGTTCTAATCTTTTCTCCTCTGTGTAATCTACAGTATGTCCATATTCTTGCCCATCTCTTAAAATTTTTAACATCTCTTCACAGTTAAGATTTATATTCTTTTTAAAAGTTTCTAACTCACGCTCTGTTTGATTAAGTTTTGTCTGTATATCTTTACAAATTTGTTTTAACTTTCTGTTTTCTATCTCCAAACTAGGAAATACGTCTATGTTATTGAAAGCTTTGGCTAAATCACCCATTGGATCTAGATTATCGTATTTCTCTTGTGGTGTAAGTTTATCAGCCATTTAACCCTCCGTAGAATTGTGTATAGCAACCTCATATGAACTAAGAATTTTTTTGTGCTCTTGTATAGCATCGTATTTATCTACATATCCCTCTGCCTCTAACATTTTTGCCATAGATACTCTGAGACTATCTTCACATTTATTTGCAATTGATTTACTTAAAGAATTGAATAATGTAATTTTTTCGTCCACATGGTTTACATCCATGCCAAATTTTAAATCACATTCTCTTAAAGACTCTCGTAAATCGTTCATAGATTTTCTACCAAAATTTGGTGTTCTCAAAAATTCATGTTCAGTTTTTTGTACTACATCACCAATTGTTTTGATTCCCATTCTTACCAAAGTGCTAAAAGTTCTCCCACTAAGTGTTAGCTCTGATATTGGTCTTTTAAAATGTAAACTCATTTTTTTCCTTTCCCGTTAGGTTTAAGTATTTGTTTTATATATGCATCAACAGACATATTTTTTTTCTTTGCCTGGTATCCAACATATTCATTTACAAGCTTAGATATCATTGATGCAGGTGATCTAAACTTTTCTGTACATAGACCTTGTAGCAACTGATAGTCTGGCTTTCTAACTGCTACTGATTTAAATTTATTTATATCCATGTTTCTTTAACTCCTTTTTTAATTGATCTTTGGTTTTAATACTCACCTTTGGTAAAAAGATGTAAGCTCTTTCAAAGTATGGATTGTTATCGCTGAAATCCCAACCTTTGCTTTTGCTCAATCTAGTTATAGCTGCGTATTGTTTATCTTTCCAATTCATTTTTAAGAAAGCCATATCAAGGCTCCTAAAAATAGTGTTAGTTTAGGAAACAAAATTGTAAAAATAATAACAGCTCCAAAAAATCTTAACCAAGCCATTATCTATTTTCCAATTCATTCTTAGCTAACTGAGTACATAGATCTGTTGGTAAAGGTTTGACATACTCATCTCCAATTTTGATGTGTACATTTTTTAGTTTACCTGCAATCTCATCAAAGCTAGTGCCGTCTGATAATGCAATATCTATCTTCTCAACTAGACCCTTAAACATTTTTGATTTACTTTTTAAGTTCATTGTTTTTTCTCCTGTCCCATTAATATAGGAATTGATACCCTAGTGTCAACAAGTATTTTTAGTGCTATATTAAATTATGAAAGAATTCTTTATGATGGGCGTTTTATGCCTAATAAACCCAATGACTGGACATGAACATTGTGCCATGTTGCATGAAGATCCAATAGTATTTTACCAACAAAATGTTTGTAAAGTTGAAGCTGTCAAAAAAGTCAATAAAATAGCGGTTGAAATGAACGAAAAAGGCTTTCAAATAACTAAAATTTTTATGAACTGTGTTGTTGACAAAGATAAACAAAACACTTGATTTTACACCTAATAGTTGATAAGATTATCTTATGAAGCAATATCGCTTTCAATGTTACGTGGCTGGACTATATATAACTAGTGTCGTAAACGCTGCTAACGATGAAGCTGCGATCAATGGCTTTGTACAGAATCTGAATGATAACCAGTATTCTGTTAAACCTGATGGATTCGGTCGTGGAATGCGCCGATTCCATATAACTTATGAGGAGCTGAACGATGGCACTACAGGAGTTAATATCGAAGAAGCTACAGCTGGAGTCCAAATGGGCAACGCAAGCGTTAGCACAGGGTAGAGTTACACCTGAAATGAAGTGGATCGATATTGAAATCAAAGGTCTTAAAGTTAAGATCAACGAGCAAAGCGTAGCAGACGCTGAGCGACTTTTTAAAAAGACTGGTTAATTACTAGTCTTATATTTTTTTTCAAAAATCATTGATTTGGTATGGGGACTTATGCTCTCTACTCAAAGCTTAGCTGTTTTTACGTTTTGTGTAAATAAATGTGTTACTTTTTCTGTGTATTTTTTGGCTTTGCCTTCCCACAATTTTTCCATTAATTTTGTCATGTCTGGATGCAATTCCCAACAGAGAATATTTAACATAGAAAAAAAATTTACTTCATCATCAGAATTTGCTTTGTAGAAAAAACTTGCGTCTCCTTCTTTTGAAATCATTCTCAAACGATGGTTTCCATCACGTAATTGATTTTTTTCATCTATCACTAATGGACATAACAAACCATTTTTCTGTACGTCACTCCAAACATCTTGTTTTAAATTTCTACCCCAATGGATAACTTTTACATCATTGAATTTTTTTAAAACTAACCTTTCTTTAAATACCATATAGTGTGGCCAGATAACTGTTCCCATTCCAGCTATTACATTTTTATGAAGCTTGTCCAAAATCGTCTCCTAATGCTACATCAACTTTGCTTGGAACTTTAAATTCCATACATTTTTCCATGGTTTCTTTTATGACTTTAATCTCATTATCATCTTTGATATCAAAACATAATTCATCATGTATTTGTACTTTGGGTAAATGTCCTGCTTCATAGCAACTTACGATTGCCTGTTTAGTTTGATCTGCAGCTGATCCTTGAATTAATCTGTTTAAAGCTTTATACGTAAAAGCTCTTTTTATATTGTTTCTTCCATATTTAGATGATGCATTTTCAAATGTCTCTGGAGTATGAATACCAAAATCTCTTGGTTCCCACATATCAAATCTACATTTTCGACCTTTTTTTGTCCTAATTACGCCTTCATCATTTGCTTTTTTCATACATCTATCAGATAATAGCTTAACAAATGGAACTTTACGATTATACTTGGATATTAATGCTGATGCTTCTTCTGTTGACAAGCCGAGCGATATACCTAATTTATTTTTTCCCATTCCGTACATCAATCCCAACCCTATTGTCTTGGCTTGCTTTCTCTCTATTCCTGCTAGATCTGCTACTGTTTGGTGAAAGTCGGTTTCTGAATTAGCGTACGCCTCTACAAGTTCATTAGAACCTTCGTATCCGTCGCCTATAGAGGCTGCGTAATGCACTACCATTCGTGGTTCTTGTTGGCTATAGTCAAAGCTTCCCCATCTACAACCTTCTTCTGGTAAGAAGAGACCTCGGATTTTTGGTCCAAAATCTTTGTTACGTGCTGGTAACTGTTGAAGATTAGGATTAGCCATAGACAAACGGCCGCTAACAGTCCCACCACTGTCACTACGTAACTGATTGATCTCGCCATGTATCCTCCCATTATGTTCGTATTTTAAAATTGAGTCCAGGAATGTACCATGAAACTTGTTGATCTCTCTAGCCTGTGCTATATATTTTGATATTTCGTGTTTCGAATTAGCTAACCAATTGGATGTAAAAGATGGCTCATGAGTTTTGTCAGTACGTGGATAATCTATGCCAAGTCTGTCGTAGGCTTCGCCTATTTGTCGTGCTGCCCATATGTCTACTTCTCGTCCTGCTAGCTGTTTTATTTTTAAAAGATATTTTTTTTCCTGAGCCTGGAACTCTTTTTTTAGTTGATGAGCTTTATCAACGTCAACCCTTACACCTTTCTCTCTCATTTTAATAAGTATTGGTAACAGCTTGTTTTCAAGGCTCCAAACTGTTTCTAAGTTTTGATTATTCAATTCTGGTTTAAATCTTTGCCACAATAGGTAAGTCAGACGTGCATCTTGCTCTGCATAAAACCCGACGTGTTCTGAAGGTAATCTCCACATCTCAGCTTTAGGATCTATGCCATGATCTTTGGCTGCTTCTTTTAAATCTGTTTCGGACTTTAGCTCACCAAGATAATCTTTTGCTAATGCATTTAAACTGTAAGACCATCTATTTTCATCAATGACTCCCGCAGTAATCATCGTATCTACTATTTCACCATTTACTTCAATACCCATTTGTCTCAACCATCCGATATCATATTGTGCATTGTGAAATATTTTTCTACTTGGCAATTTGCATACATCTTTCATGTAATTTAAAACTTGATCAGGTATCATATTACCGCCACCCTCATGTTTAAATGGATAGTATCCTTGCCAACCTTCTACAGCTACAGCAAAACCAATAACATAACCATTACCAGTTGCCCAACCTGCACCAAGTTTATTATTAATACCTTCGTCTCTTGTTTCTAAATCGATTGCAATCTCATCATATCTGCTTAAATCTTTGTACTCTGATGGACATGCCCAAATATGTTTTTTAAAATTAAATGTAAATTGTAATCCACTCATTTTTTTTCTGTAATATATTTTTCTCTAATTAATTTATTTAAACTTTCTTTGTTACTAAAAGCATATAAAGCTGCATTATAGTCATATGGAAATATTTCAAAAGTAAATTCTTTTGAATTTGTTCCCTCCAAATAAGGGTAAATTTCTAAATGAAATCTATTTCCTTTTACCGTTATTTCTTTTTGAACTTTGCTTGTCATTCAAATCTTTCATTTTTTTAATCTCTAATTCACAATAATGTTTTATCTTTTCTAAATCTTCTATTCCATTTTTGTGTTTATATCTGCAAACATATTTAATTACGTTTCCTTGAAAGAATGAAAGATCATTTTTTGAAATAAACTCAAAAGGTTGTATATGAAAATCTTTGTAATGATTCCCACCTATCTGCTTATCCTGTGGAAAAACATCATCAAACATATCTTTATCTGTCATATCTTGAATCTTTGTAGCACATTTAATTTTTCTTCTGCTTGTGCAATTTTATCAACTAATTTATCGACTTCTTCTATATGTTGAGGGTGTTCTCCAATTCCGACTGATTTACTCAAGTATATTGTTATTGTTGCATGAGCTTGAGATACCTCAGCATTATATTTATCTTCTAAAGCTTTTATAATTAAATTTCTAAACTCCACACATACCTTCACATTCATTATTAAATAAGTCTGGCCCATCGTCATTTTTAAATTTTACTTGATCCAATGGAACACATTGTCTATGAACAAAGTTTTTGACTTTAGGATTATGCATACGCATCTTTTTATCAAATTCTACAGCAGATGCAAACTCTTTTGGTCTGTTATCTCTCATTTCTATCCAAAAATTATCATCATGAAAAGGACAGCCAATACATGCAGATTTAACAGGTATCTTAAAACCTTTGCCTTCATACCATTTTAAACAATCTTGCCTTGACATTTTCTTATCAATTAAAGGCCATACATTTTTTTGCCACCAAAACCTTGATGGTTTCATTCTCATTATTTCATCTGTAGATATACCCACCCAAACTTCTACGTGCTCTGTCTTTGGAAATCTTTGTCTAGGTTTGAGTCCACATAGCTCTCTAATTTTTTTTGCAATTGGAGTTATTTTGTATTCTCTTGTACATTGTCTTCGACCCATACCTTTTTTACCTTGATCATTAAGTGTGTAAAATGGTGCAGAAGCAAATTGGTTTCCGCCTGGTGCGAGAGCCGTGAGTATATCATCTTGAATATTGCCTTTCTTAACTAAGTGCACCGGGTAACTTAGAATGGTTCTAAGGTACTCAAGATGTTTAATTACTGGTTCAGGTTCCCATCCTGTATCTGCAAACACAGCTGCATCTGGTTTTACGCCAAACTCTCCTGCATCAGCCATTAAAGCCATTGTTGAACTTTGTACACCAGCTCCTAACGAAAGAATTCTTAATTTTGGTTCAGTGTTTTCCATATTGCTTTTCCTATTTCTTCTGCGATTTGCGGGACGATAGAGTTTCCCAATCCTTTAAGTCTGTGTACTCGCCCGGGTACCCCATTAGCCACTCTACCCACGTTGGGTTCAAACTCCCACCAACTTTCTCTCCTAGATTGCTCTTGCCCCGATCCACTTTGCTGTCCTTGTACATAAATTCTCTTGGAGTCGGCCACATGATGTTTGGATGTGCTACTTGATCGTTGATACTGATTGGTAATTTCTTTTCTATTTTCATCTTCATTCTTTTCTCTGACGCTGGACCCCTCATGCAATTCGCGTCTGGAGTTCTCCATAACTTCATAGTCATTGGATCTACTTGTTCTCTTAGGTTCGATGGTTTGGTTCTGCCTTTTCTGTGTCCCTGCATCAGCTTCTTTGTTCCCTCTTCTGATCTTGGAGGTAAGTGATCCATTGTGTTTGGAGTAGCCCACAATCCAGACTCTTTCTCTTTTATGGGGCGCACCGACGCCTGCAGCTGGAATAATAAACGGTTGGATTTCGAAGCCTTCACTTTCCAAGTTAGAGCACACTGTTTCGAATACCATGCCGTCTTGGATGTTAACAATTCCTCGCACATTTTCTGCAATAATGAAGGTGGGTTTGATTTCTTTAATGACTCTAAACATATCTGGCCAGAGATATCTGTTGTCGTCAGTCCCTTTTTGTTTGCCTGCAACACTGTATGGTTGGCAAGGGAAGCCACCCGTAAGGATGTCAATTGGTTCTCTGATGTCTTTCGCTTCCAATTTTTTAATATCATTATGTATTGTAACCCCTTTCCAATGTTTTTGCAGCAACAATCGACAGTATGGATCTACTTCACAAAAGCCAACTGTTTTAAATCCTACTTTTTCTAAAGCTAAACTAAATCCACCAATGCCACTGAATAAATCTAAATGATTCATTTTTTTTCACTTGTTATCACCCATTTCAAAATAGATGTAGTTGGATCAAAGCTATCAAACTTTGCACTACATCCTGTAATGAGTATGAATATTATTAAATATTTCATTTGTCTCCTTGTACATAAACTAAATAATCTTGGCCTATTGGATAATTATACTTATAGTCTGTGCTAAGTAAATGTAAACTATCTTTAGCTCTTGTTACTCCTGTGTACCAAACTTTTTTTTCATTTGATTTTTCATCTTTGTTTTTATGTCTAAAACTTGATGGCCAATTAGCTTTTGAATATAGTAATACATGATTAGCTTCATCACCTTTGACAGAATGTATTGTATCTATAATTACATTTGGCACCTCGTCTAACTTAGATTGTTTGTATCTTTTTAATAATCTTAAAAAATAAATTACCTGTCTTGGTTTAAAATTTCTTCTTAAGATCCACCACCATTGTTTTTTTTGAGCTTCATTAGGTAAATCTAAACCACACCATTCTTTCAAAGCTGTGAAGTCATACCTCTTATAGTCTGGTTCTTTTGACCAAAATTTAGATGTTCTATAATCAGAATCAGTAACTTCTCTAATAAATTTGTACATGGCTTCTGCTTCTTTCTTCATTATCTCTCTGCCATTTGATATTGCTGTCCAAGCTTTGATGGCTAACCATTGATTCTGATCAAATGATTTCTGTCCTTTATTGTCAGCAAAAAAAATACCAGCATCTTTAGCTAAAGCTTTTAGTTCGTTAACAGTTGTATGTATCCTGCCTAATAAAAACCATTTACCCTCATCCTTTTCAAATGGTATCTCCTTAAAACTTAAATATCTTTTTACCAATCCTTCTTTTACAAGCGGTTCAAATTCTTTATCAACACTATCAAGAATTCCTTTTCTAATTATCTGTGAGAATTGGTGTATTGCAGTTCCAAATCTTCTAGTTTTACGCAGCACAACTTTTCTTCCAGGAAAATATTTTGTAAAGTATTTCGTATCTGCACCATTCCATTGATAAATAGCTTGGTCATCATCACCCGCTAAATAAATTCTTTTTACTTTATCAGACATTTTATAAATTAGAGACCATTGTAAAGGTGTAAAGTCTTGAGCTTCATCAAGTATAAGAACTTCTAACTCAGGAAAGTCAACTTCATGTAAAGCTCTTTCTATCATGTCAGTAAAATCTAAAAAAGATCTTTCACCTCCAGCAGTTTTATAGATTTCATAAGTAGCAATTTTTCTATGATACACTTCTAATGGTTCTTTTTTTTGTGTTTCTCTTTTATATACTAACGTAGGATCCTCTAATAAATTTCTAGCTTTGTCGTAAATACCAAGTGACCAATCAGAATAAGTAAAGTTATCTTGTGATAGTCTGTTATCAGATCTCTTCACAAAGTTATTAGTCAAAGCATAATCAATCATACAATCTTTTGTATCAAATATTTCTTCTTCAAAATATCTTCTGCAATATGAGTGTAGAGTTCTAAATCTACTGAATGATTTTGAATCTAAATGTGGAAAAGCTTCTAAAGCTCTAAGTTTAGCTGTGTCTACTGCTTTGTTTGTAAAAGATATAAAAGCAATTTTATCTGGATCTATACCTTTTTTTAAATATTTTTTAACAACACGTTCAATTAAAGTCCAAGTCTTACCTGTACCAGGTGGACCAAAGATTTTAATCGTTTTTCTGTATATTTGTTTTTGTTTCTGGAGTCCTAAATTTGCTGTGGTACTCATCATCCATCTCACTAAGTTGTTCTTGTGTATTATTTTTTGGTTTTATTTTTTGATGATTAACAAACTCAGGCATCTTTACAAACCATACATTACGTTCACCTTCAAAAAAATCATGTTTCTCACATTCTAAAAGTCTCACTGCTTGGTTTACACTTTTAAATGGTGTCTTTCTCCTATCTAAAAAATCTGCCAAAGTATTTCTTTTAAAGTAACATATATTATCTTTACTATCTAATACTGTATAGCCATCTTTTAATTTAGTAAAATCATCTTGTTCAATTGTGCTTTCAAAAAATATTTTAAGTGTATTATATTTTTCTTCTTCAACAGTATCTTCGTATAAAAGAGATTTGTTTTCTTCTGCTGATTCTAATAAATGTTTCATTAATAATTCAAATGGACTCGGCCCCTTCTTTGGTCTTGGTAATGTAAGCCAAAAAATTCTGTATTTAGCCAAACAAACTCGCCATGACTTTTCATCTTTTGTATCTTCAGGTCTAAATGTAATATGCCTATCTCTAAATTTACATTCATAAATAATTTCTTTTGTTGATTCAGTATAAGTTAAGTTCTCAAATTCATTTTTAATATCTGGTGCTTGGACACCAATACCAAGTTTTCTAAGTTTACAAGTTTCTTTATCACAAATTGATGCAACAAAATTATGTTTTGGTGGACAAAAATATTCATATCCTTTTGTATGCACTGATTGTGCTGTGCCATCACTTTCATTTCTTTTTAATGGGCCTTTTGGATGATTAGCAAATATACTTTTTTGCCTATCCCAAGCAATATCTTTAAGTTGTTTAACTGTAAGATTACCTTCTGCTTTTTTCATTTCGGTGACACAAACATTGAACAACATATTGTTTCTGTCTCCTGTCCAACCTTCTTGAATTACTTTTTGAACACAGGGTGGATAATCTCTCCAATCAGTTTCTGCATTGTATTCAGTAACTTTGTAATTTAAAAATTCTTTTGGATCTAACATTTTTTTCTTAGCTAATTCTAAAAAACCACCAAGCATTAATGGTGTGTTATCATCATCAAATGCATATTCAACAGCTGCATTAGCATTGTAGTATGGCATACCAACAGCTTTGTTTAATGGAAACACTTCCTTAGATAAAAAATATTCTTTGTTAATCTCTTCTAGTTTTTCTTTTACTTTGTCTTTGTTTACCCAATCAGAAAAGAAAATAAATAAATGTAAGCCACCTGATTTTGATTTAACAGGCACTAAAGGTAATTCGAAATCTCTAATTATATCAACGTATTTTTTTGATGTGTATTGTTTGTAATTTGCTGGATCTATGTCTATGCAAGACCACTTAAGTTTGTCACCGTTCTCAGGTCTTAAACCAATTAATGTTTTACCATTTAAATGATCAGCCCAAAGTTTCTCAGTGACTGGTTCGTGTTTCGTGAGGTAGTCAGCTTTTCGCTTACCCCGTTCATCAGTCTCCCCCGTCAGAGAGACTGTGATGAACTGGGAAGAGTCGCCCTCAAATAATTGAAGTAACTCTTTTTGCATTAGAAGGGGGTACTGTCATTTTTAATCTGCTTAGTCTCCTTTGCAGATTCCTCTTCACCAAAATTAACCTTACCAAAGATATCGCTTTTTTTAGCGGTCTCATAAAACCCTCTTGTCGCTTCTAATGTTTGCGACAATTTTGGATCATCAAGGTACCTATCGAATTCAACGACCCAACCGTACCAAGAGTTTTGTGAGTTACTTTCTTTAGTAGTCCGTAATCTATAGGCAGTAGCCCAAGATGGCGGGGTAAAGAAACCCTTCTTCCCTTTTAGTCTTCGACTTGCCATCATAGAATTCCAAGTCTTAGACTTTTTCTTCTGAGTAGATTTCATAGAGATCAGTGCCGTTTCCAAAGGCGCATAATCTTTATCAAGCACATACACAAAATGATTTCCTGTATCTTCTACATAGTTACCATTTGGTAATCTGTCTTTACCGTCGTCCCCACGACTAGTTTGAGACATTATCGCTGGATCAGAATGAATACCCACAGGTCTTCCTGGGCTATCTCCTCTGTCTTTCCACTCATTGAAAGTGTTTATATATAAACATGGTACAACAATTAATCCGTCTTTACCTTTAAAAAGGTTTCCAGATGTTTCATTGTAGATGTCTCCTTGTTTAGCTGCTTCAATATACTTGCCATCTGATTCGTCAAGTACAGGTGAATTGCT
>Ga0098036_1000807_pt1 | contig 12813 bp, 17 predicted proteins | sample 4_EtaG_FD_77064 | JGI IMG/M metagenome (GOLD analysis project Ga0098036, IMG submission 77064) | Marine viral communities from the Subarctic Pacific Ocean - 4_ETSP_OMZ_AT15127 metaG | ecosystem: Environmental > Aquatic > Marine > Oceanic | place: Pacific Ocean | collected 2015-01-07 | reverse complement strand
GGTCCGCTATGCGGTCTGACAATCGCAATCTGGGTTTTTGCAGCCGCTGCATTTGCATCGCAGCAACTTGCAGATGAGGTCTCTTATCCAAAGCAATAGGGAGAGACCCCACCGCCAGATCGTTTTGCACATAGCTATTGCTTTGTCCTTGATCCAAGACACTGGAGTCTCTCCTATTGTGTAGAGGTTTAAGCTCCCGGCGAACCGAAGACGCCGAGTGGGTCAGAAACGCCGAAGGAAAATCGCTCCCGCGCCTTGTACTTCATATTCCCGGTTTCAAAATCACCCTCGGTTGAGGTCGCAACCGGAGTACGGATGAAGTACTTCATGCCATCAGAACCATTGATGGACGTGATGATGACGTAGGCGTCAGCATCGGTGAAGAAGTGGTTCACCCGGTGACCTTGTGGGATCGAACCCATGTTGCGGATGGAGTTGATGTCGTTGTCGGCACTGCCGGTACGAAGCTCCGTCTGCAAGAGACGGTTTGCTACGAACATCAATTCCGGTGGGACAATCAACTTCTCCGGGCGTGCCGCAATCAGAAGGCCACGCTCATCTGTAAACTCGGAAATCTGGATGATATCCGCTTCGAGCGAGGTCTCGTTGAGGTCATGTGCCGTAGCTGGCGTGTTCGAGTTCGTGCCACCGGACACCAATGGGTGTGCAGTGTTGAACAGTGTAACGCCATCACCAGAAGTAAACGAACCACCGGGCATTCCGTTGTTGATGGGCGAAGCGGCTTTAACTTGCTTCGTGTGTGCCATCGAACGGGCAAGGGCTTTCGTGTACCGAGCGGAAAGGCTGTCGTAGAGGTTATCTTCGATAGCTTCCTCGGTAATCGAAAATCCGAGCGCAATGGTTTCGTGGTTGTAGCGAGCGACATAATGCTCTTGAGCATTATCGTAACTAATCGCTTCACCTTCGTCTTTGACAATGGCAGCGCCAAAGCCAGATAGTTTCAACTCTTCCTCGAATGCACGATCAGAGGTGTTTGTCTCGTAGATCTCTTCGTGCTCGTTTTCGTAGGAATCGTATTCCAGCCCAAACAGTGCGTTAAGACCGGGAACCAACTCTTTGAGGAGTTGTGCGCGACTAATAGCCATTTTGCATTACTCCCTTTAGACGCCGGTTGTGTTTTGATACTGATGCCCAGCGTTCCATTTCACGATGCAATCAGTAAAGGCATCGCCAACGGCACTGTCCGGACTTGTCCAGAAATCGATTAAACGAAGCGGAAGTGTGCCCGTACTTGCTGTCGTAGAAGCGTCAAGGCTAACGCCCGACACGCCGCTCGAAGTTGAGCCAGCGCCTTGCACGACACCAAAGTTTGAGCCAAGTGCCGTTTGAGCAACAGCACCATCCGCTTGGATGAGAAACAGTACGTCCGGATCATCGACAACGTATGCGACAGCATCCGACGCAGCGGTCGAAGCGGGCCAGTTGTTTTTGAACGTAAGCTGTTCAGAGTTGGGGTCCGTAAATGAACACCCAACAAAAACTCCAACGGGAGTTAACGCAGCCGTACCAGTGTCTTTTTCGACAACACCAGCAGCAACCATTTTAACCACATCGCCGTTGAAGATGTTGGTCGCGAAACCAGAAGCAATCTTAATTTGGCGCGTTGCACCCGCGAACGGGCGACCACCAATAAGATTGATCGGCTTGAGACCAAAGGCAGCAGCAGTTGCAGCCATAGGGTCATCTCCTTATTTTTTAAAGGAGCCAGTCACCTTCGTACTTCTCTCCGGTCGTAGGAGAGGCATACGAGGGTCTTGCTCCCTCATCAGATTGTTATCAACGCTCTCCATCTGCGATTGAGCTTTGGTCTGGTAGTATTCGTCGCGAGCTTCCTTGTTTTCCACGGAAGTCTTGCAAAGTACCAATCCACCGATTTCGATATTGTCAGCAAACTCGCTGCCCTTATCAGAAAGGATTTGAAGATCTTTATGATCTTCTGCTCTTACCGGGACATACCCTTCACGAAAGCGACTGGAGACATTCCGGTTATCGGACTCTCCCATTGTTCTCGCTCGTATCCAGCGATAGTGGTAACCGGGTTCCGGTGTAGGATTCGGTAGAACCGAAGGTGGTTTCCATGTCGCCTTACGGGCATTTGCTTCTCTCGTATCGGTCTCTCGTCCGCTTCTGGATGAGCTACTATCTTCGTTTGCGCGGTCACTCATGGTTGTGAGTCCTTTAGCACCTGTTGTGCATATTGTTCTGGCGTAATTCCCAGCCGCTTCGCGAGAGCAACTTGGGTTTGCGTTAAGCTGATTTTGCGCGGTCCTTTTCCGGTCCCTCGGGTTGCCGGGGCGACTACGTTTCCCAGTGAAGCGCCATTCCCAGATGAGCTAGCAGACCCCCCAAACTTTTCGGGAAACCTTTCTCTCATCTCGTTGTTAATACGCTCGTAGTAGGCATCGCTTCTTGGATCGACGCCCTCTTGAGTTACGAGTTGTTCATGCAGACCATAGGCGTAACCGGTCATTGTCCGGTCCTCGCCAAACCAAGAATTTTCCTTCAGCCAGTCTTGCGCCCTCGGGTCCACTTGCGGCTGTGGCGCGGCTTGCTCCGGTGGAGGAGCCGCTTGCAATCGCTGTGGTGGAGGAGACGAAGCAATGCGTTCATGGCCAGCAACCGCTCGACTTAAATCTTCTTGAGCGGCTGCAAGCTCTTCAGCATCACCAGCTTCATACGCATCCTTATATCGTCGTCGTTGCATGGCGACTTCAGATGCGAGTCTTTCAGACTGACTCTTCTGTAGAACTTCTTGGTGCTGTTGAAGAACTTCCTTAATCTGGTTGTTCTCATCCAACAGCTTTTGAGCATAACTAAAGGCTTCTGTGTTTTCGCGTTCAGCCTTTTCTTTTGCACGGCGCTCTTCGTGAAATTCAAAGCGAAGCTTCTTTATTCGCTTTTGAACTCCGTCTGAATACTCTTCGATCTCTTCGTCTTTGGGATCGTAAGCTTCGCCGGTACGCTCTTGTCTGCCTCTATCTTCTTCGGGGGTATCATCGACAACATCAATTTCAACGCTGTCTTCTTCTACCTCTTCTGGAGATAGCGCCTCTTGTTGATTTTCACTCATGCTCTTTCAAACCCCCGTGGATCATCGACCACGGCTTCCACCGTGTCGTCGTTAATCAACCGGAACTCCTTGCCCTTCACCTTAAAACGGGTGCCGGAATAGGAGCGGAAAACAACAAAGTCGCCTTCCTTGCAGTAAGGGCCGGTCGGGAATTTACCCTCGTCGCCATAAGCGAGAGGTCCGAGTTTTAGTACGAAGCCGACAATAGATGCAGTTTCTTCAGCCGTCTTAAAACGATCTGGGAGGAAAACACCACCATCGGTTTTTTCATCATGCTCCGGAATGGAGATGAGAACCTTGTAGCCGGTAGGTTCCGGCAGCATTTTAGGCGCTGGTTCAGCGGTCATTAGTCTCTCTTTTTTTTAAGCCACCATTAAGGCTGGTGTGTGCCTACTCCTCTTCCCTGTAGTAACGATCTCGGAGGTCGAGGATTTCTCTTTCAGCAAGGGCATAGCCCTCGATTTGGCCAACCATTCTCTGGTATTGGCCGAAGTCTTGTGCCGCCCCAGTCGAGACTGAATCGGAGACGGCATTCATATTTTCGCGGACTTTAGATAATAAAATATCAAAGACCGAATAAGGTTCACTCATCTTTATTTTGTTGTTCTGTCAACACGCGCCCAACCTCAACACCGAGACGGGCACCTTCTAATTTTTCTTTGCTTTCGCGGTTCGCGATATCTTTAGCGATATCAACACCAAACCTTAATCCTTCACGCTTTCCTTCAGCCTCAAGGTTCTCGCGGGCTTTTGCGATTTCAACGCCGACTTGCAGTCCAGTGCGCTGATCCTCGGAAGCAATCTCGGCTGCTTTAATCGCGGCATTTGTCTGGATACGCTCACGCTCGATCTCGCTGCGATTTTGATCCGACATCGCCTTGCGCTTAACTTCAGCTTCCTTGATCTCAAGCTCTTTGCGTTGCATCTGCACAACGGGATCTTGCTCAATCTGCTGGCGCTTCTGCATTTCGGCAATCGCCTTATCCTTGGCGAGCACCTTATCGGCAGCATCTGCAACCAGCTTGGAATATTTAAACTCAATATCTTCTGGCAGAGGCTTCTCTGCATCTGGTAGCTGGACGCCCATCGCCATTTCAATTTCACGGCGATACTGGAACGCCACATGCTCTGCAACGTGTGCCGCAAGCCCTGCTTCCATCTGCTTCGCCATTGGAGAACCCTTAACCAGTTGCTGGATAAGTGGGTCTTGTGCGGCAGCGAGGTGTGTCTTGATGTGACTTTCGTGATCTTGATAGACAAACGCCTTTACGGGCTTGCCCTTCATAATCGCCATGTTTTCGGAGACGGGGTCCATCGGCTCCATATCATCTGGCGACTTAACAATCTCATCAGCATTTGGAATGCCGAGCGTCTCCATCATTTGTCTATGCAGCAACGGCATGTCGTAGAGGTTAGGGTTAGATTGTGCTAGCTGGAAAGCCGCTTGATATTGCATGACTCTCTGTGACATCGAAGCTGCGTTGGGGTCCGATACTGGAATTATATCTACGCGGGAATCAAAATCCTCCTTGCGTGAATAATTTACATCTTCACCAAAATCATAATCGTATGCGTCTCCCATCGACGTTGATATAACGTGCGACAGAAGGCGAAGCTCTGAACGTAAACTTGCGTGAACTCTTGCTTGAACCGCGCTCATTACCTTCATGGCGCGTTCCATAATCGCGAGCGTTGTTCCGACCGGCGCTTCCTTTCCGGTTTGTCCCATGCCGACTTGCAGATCGGCAACCGAGCCAATCCTTCTACCCTCTTCCACTATATTGCCGAGGAGTTGATAGAGGACGCTTGACGGCTCCTTGTACGGAAGGAACGAAATGTTATCGCGGATGCTACCACCCGGAATGTCCACATCCCGAAACTCACCGGGCATAAGCGGAGCATCATCTCCTTTAATACGGAGACCTCTCGCCTTCAATCCGGCTGGTAAGTTGGACAGTGTTCCCGCATCAACCAGTTGACGTAAGATGCTGGTTGCTGACTTTGCAAGACCGCCAATCAAATGGATAAGGCCAGTGCCATAAAACCCAAGACCGGGGAGGTACTGGTAATGGACAAAGTGCTGGCGCTTTAACTTTAGCGGATCGTCTTCGCGATAGTTACGGTAGATCGAGAGGATCTCACCCGTGCCACGGATCATCGTCACGACATAAGGTAGCTCGATGCCGGTAGGCTCCATTGCAGAGTCGAGGTCTTCAAAACCGGGGAGGTCGAGATCAACGTGCAATTCGAGGAGGACTAATCGCCCGTCAGCCTCGACCTCCGCTGATCCGTCGAGGTCGTCAATTTTATCTTGGATTTTACTATAATCGGGGGAAGGATCGGGTAGATCCACGTCCCGATAAAATCCCGCCACTTGTAACTTACGAACGTCATTCTTTATTCGACGCATGACGTGCGTATATCGAGGGCTTGTCATTAGGTCAGAAGCCCCGTGGCTGACGACAAAATCCTCGGCGGGCACAAACATCGCACATGCTCTGTCGAGGGACGGATCGAAATAGACTTTCTTAAAGGCAGACCCAGCAATAGGAAGATGGAATAACAGTTGCTCCATCTCTGGACGGTACTCCGTCATCACTTCCTGTAGCTGGTAGTTAAGCTCGTCTTGTACACGTTCAGACTGCTTAACACGCTCTTTCGTTTCCTTACCAAGAATAGACGTTCTCACCGGCCCGCTTGCCGGAAAGATCTCCGTAATCGTTTGGCTCTGAAAACGAACCACTGCCTCGGTTAGCAGCGGGTGGTAAACACCGCACGCACCCGGCCAAGGCTGTGTCCTGTCTTCGACCTTCAATCCAAGAAGGTCTAAACCTTTAATGTATGACTCTTCCCAGTCTTGCCGCGAAGATTTGTCACTTTCAAAATGTCCCGATAACTCTGAAGACAGGTGTTCCAAATCACCGTCTTCCATAAATTCTGCAAGGTTTGAATTGAAGTCGGGCACCTCGACCACAAGGTCCGGGCCGTCGAACTCAATTACTGTCTCCTCGATTTCTATTTCGATAGGCGCTTCAGTTAGAGCCGCTTCCTCCAAGGGAACGGTATCCGCAATATTTCTTAGAAGCTCGCTTATCGGTCTTCTCCTATTCGAGGTTTACACCAAAGTCTGGTTCAGAGTTCTTTTTTTCTTCGGCACATGGAGCACAAAACTCCTCCACGATTTCACCGCAAACCTCACAACGTACTTCCGTATCGTCTAAGTTCATTTGACTTACCTCAGTAATATGCCGCTTGACTGCGCGAAGGTATTCTCAACCAAGATGGTTCATCCTCGAAGTCTGTAGAAAGGGGAATGAACCCGCCTTGTCTAAATCTTAAAAGCGCCAGTGTTGTGCTATCAACGAGGTCATCGTGCGCTCCGTTTGGAAAGGCCGCACATTGCTCGATAACTTCCTCTGCCCATCTGGTGCCCGGTGCCCAAACTACGCCACTCGCGAAGATGTCCGACACTGCATTAACTCTCGATAGTTTGTCTTGCCCTCTCGACGGGGAGTATTCCGATACCGGAAGACCCACCGCTCTCATCTCTTGGATAAGCGGGAAGCCAGCAGCCTTTGCTTCGACTAAGAACGCATCCGGCTGGTAATCCTCGTAAAGCTCAAAACATTTTCTCTTTAGTTCCGGAAACTCCAGCTTCTCGTTAACCGCATCCAAAAGGATTATATTCGGAACAAGGTTGCCGCTTTCGTCCGGATGGTGGAACACACCCCACGTTGTAATCGCAGAGTAGTCGCTTCGTGCGTTCTTCGTGTGTGCCGTATCAACCGTTTGCAAAACAAACTCGCATTGCGGCGGCGTTGTCTTGTCCCAGATCTTCCAGTATTCGCGCTTTATAAGAGCGCCTTCCTCGGAGGTTGGGTCTTGCTGGTACTGGGCGCTCCACTTCGAGATTGGAATAGTAGCGCGAAGCGCGTCTAGTTCTTCCTTCCGCCAGAACTCTGGCCAAAGCGGAGACTCATATTCATCGACGGCGGGTAGTGTTATGACTTCCCACTGATCACCGCCTCGAACTTCCGAAGCCTTTACGACTTTGCCGGTCAAATCTAACTGATGCCACCGGGTCATCACGATAATAATCGCACCACCCGGCTGAAGTCTTTGCCTTGGTCCCGACGAGTACCATTCGTACACGGACTCAAAGTACTCATTCGACGGATTTATACCGGCAGTTTCCGAGTGCGGATCGTCAATGATTAACAAGTCGGCACCACGACCGGTCATGGCCGCGCCAACACCGCACGCGAAGTACTCACCTCCCCCGCTTACATCCCATCGACCGGCAGCTTTACTGTCAGCCTTTAGAGAAGTTTCGGGAAAGATTGCCCTAAAGTCTTCACCTTCGATTAAGTTACGGACCTTTCGTCCGAACCTCTGGCTAAATTCTGTAGTGTGCGTAGCACAAATGACTTTGCGCGACGGGTCTTGTCCGAGGAGCCAAGCCGGAAGCATGTAACTTGTAAGCTCCGACTTACCGTGGCGTGGTGCAATGTTAATGCACAGCCGCTTGAGTTCCCCACGGGAAACGCGCTCAAAGGCATCCGACATAATCCGGTGATGCCTACCCTCAATAAAATCGGGCCAGACGCTTTTCACGAAAGGTAAGAAGTCCTTCCGCGCTGCTTCCTTCTGACTAATTTTAGTAAGGGCGTTAAGAGCCTTCGCAATGCGAAGTTGGTGCTCCGGGGGAAGCTCGTCCAACCGACCTAGTATGTCGGCAGTTTGCATACGCTATTCCTCTCGCCTAGCAAAATATCACTTAAAGTGGATAAACTTCAGTCGTACTCTTGAATTTCTGCACGCTCTATTAATCTATCCAAATACCACCGAGCTTTTCTCAAATCTTCCACCGGTCTTTTCTTGAAAGGCCAGCGCCAAAGATACTTGAAAATGTTACCCCAAAGGTAGGACATATGCGGGGTTAGCTGTATTGTTGCTACCCGAGATGGATCATCCATCATGGCTTCCATTGCATCGATACATTCAATGGATTGCTTATAGTGACTCGGGCTTTCGACGGCGTTCATGTTTCTTTCTCAAAGTCTATGTGTAAAACGGTTCGTGGCTGATTGGTTCTGTTCCACGCCATGTGTGGGAGGTTGTCATCGAAGACGATAACTTGGCGGGAGTGAAACCAAAGGCGCTCCTCGCCATCCGCCTCAATGCCGACATCCCCTTCTGGAATGTCCACACCAACGTGGCAAACAAGCGAGTCCGGATTGTTATGTGCGTGGGTTTGCAGATAAGACCTCGGACCAAGACGCGATAGGCCAACAAAGTTAACAGACGGGACAAGATCAAAAACAGTTTTGGAAACCGGAAACTCTTTGGGTAAGGCGCGAACGGATTTAATCCACTTTGCCATATCCCTATGGCTTGCCATCTTCGGACGTGGCTTGCGCTTTCGGCCCCGTGCGATTGTGTCCGCTCTATATATATTGGCAATATGCCACTCACCGAAGAGGACGTTTCGGTGGTCCGCACTCCAGTTGTGCCAAACAAGCCTACTCGACCTCACCTCCTCCAGCACATCTTCGAGCGACACTAGAAGATTTGGGGTATTCGGCAAAACATCCCCGAGATCGTGAAACCCTTTCGACTTCAACTCTGTTCTTCCATTTAAGATTTCCAGAGCGTAGGGCATCGTAGTCCACAGACCGGACGGTAGCGTAAGTCCGAAATATAATTGATGTCATAAGTTCGTGGGTGGGGATAAGGGCGCATGATGAGAGACTGCCGCTAATGATGCAGCATACGGTTAATGCTCGGATTAATTTCATCTTCGATTTCTAAAAACTTCTGAAGCTGCGCCAGAATTATCTGTGTGCGTGCAAAAGTATCTATTAGGTGTGGATCTGGTTTCTTTGCCCGACCTCTAAGTTCTTCCATAAAGTGGACAGCAACACTGCTGTTCATCTCTTGAAACAGCGCCCAAAGCTCAACCGTTTTAAGGTAGGCATCATCTCGCGTGACAAGATCCGGCACGCGACTTTCCAATGTCATGTACTTCAAGTTCAAAGCTCTAAGACCGAGTTGAATCTTTCAACGCCAAAAACATTTTCACATGCGTGGCAGTCCCAGCATCTGTTCTGGCACGTCGAAAGAATTTTACTTAGCCCCTTCCCTTTAGGTGTTAACCAGATGTTATTCATAGTTGATGTATCTACTTGCAAGCGCACCTTGGCGCTCGTCCAACCTTGGGGGTTGAAACGTGTATTAATAAAAGGCGCGAGGTTCCTATCGTAAATCTCCTCGAATGAATCGGCGTATTCAAAGAGACCGCCAGCGGCTGGCTTAAATCCCCGTCCGTCTGGATCTGTGTCCATCTGCCCAGCAACACCGGACCAGCACATACGCCCGTCTGGATCTATGTTTCCACCAACGCCGATACGCCCGGAAAATTTTAGAACATCGACATTGCCCATGAACACATCGACCAAATCTCTAGTTGCTAGAGAAATGTCAGTGCCAAGGCGCGGGAGCTTGCCGGTCTTCAAGTGCCACGTTGCACAAGTCGTGGGAAAGGTTTCCCAATAGTTCATTGGAGATTGCTGAAGGTCCGACTGCCAATCATCGTGCTCCTTCTTAAAAGGACATGACGGCATACAACCTTCGCTGGCGAGTAAGCTTGTTTCGAGACCAAGCTTCCTTGACTCAGTGTAGGTTTCTTTAAGCGTCTCCAGATCTCGGTTCAAGCTACGGTCCAGCAAGATCGTGTTATAGCCAAGGGAGGCAAAATCGTAGACCTCTTGGGTAGACCTAACGAGATGGTTGACCGTGTTCTTCCAGTGCATCTCCGGAAATTCGTGCTGAAGGATACCCGTTCGCATAAGGTGGACAGCAGAGATCGTGGTTATTCGCAGACCTCGGTCATAGAAAGTTTTTATATAATCGACCAAACCGTCGATCACCTTACGGTCAGATCCAATTTCGTTTCCCATCGACATGGTGTTAAGGGTTAACGAGATGGGAATGCCAATCTCATCTTGGATGCGGAATAAGTTATCGACCTTTGCGGGATTGGCGGCGACACCCATTACCTCACCGTAGGTGCGCTGCATTCCTTTCCATTCGTAATGGTAGTTACCACCAAAGTAGATATCGCGTACCTCGGCGCAAAACTCTGGCGCTGCATTCTTGTACAGACGATAAAAGATATCGTCGTCCGCAAATCCATCCCAATGCGGGAAGCTAAACTTTTTATGAAACTTACTCATTACCGCTAGAAGTTCATGGCCTCGATTAACTTTTGCTTCGCTATGTCGATGATTAGGTTGGCTTGACTAAAATCATCGCTGCTTGAAAGGACTTGGAGACCGCCATTCTTCGTAAACCCAAGGACAAGGCAGTGATCCCATTCCACTTCCCCGGCCTGTTTAAGGACTTCATCGGGTAATAGATCTCCCGCTTCAGTCTCATCGTCTACGGAAGAATTAAACTTCTCGCCATTGATCTGCACAATTTTATTGTCTTCCAAAACGATCCACCTCATTGCCAATTGCAAACCATCCGTCTCGACGTTGGCGTGCGAATATTTCCAGATAGGGACCATCAAACAGTTCCTCTATCCGCTCGTAGACTTCGTCCGGTTTGCGTGAGTGCTCTCGTACCTTTGAGACCAATAGCTGACGGACTGATTTTGATTTCCTTGTTGGGGGCTTTCCCTTGGTTGCGAGGAGACACATTTCGGGATTTGCGCGGGTGTAGTACCCCGTACCCATATGCTCCTTGCCGTGTTTCGTTTCTTTCACCCAAGTGAAGGCAACCGTTTTGTAGGTGAACCCCATGTCTTTAATGAGATCTAACCCACGTTCGAGCATTGGATCTGTCACCCATAGAAAGAGAGCGCAATCATCCGCAACCTCAACGCCAGCCATAAGTTCTGCAATCGCTGCATATTCCATTGTGGCGTAGTGGCGCTCGGCGCTTTTCCCCAAGCCCTTCTTGGAGAAGACCTTAAACTTCCAAGGGGGGTCACAAAGAATTACCCGGTAATTTGAGGGCACCCGCCCAAAATCCACCAGATTGGATGATGCATCCCTTTCCACCGATAAGCTCGACTGCTGTCCAGCTATCATCTCCGAGGAAAAGCGTGAACCCGTCCGCTCCGTTTTCATTCGTCTCTGCCGCGAAGGCACGGAACTCGCCGTGTTCCTTCTTCATAATCTGATCGATCTGTTTTAGCGGTAGGCAAATGACAGTGCGCCGACTGAACATAACCTGTACTTCTGAATCTACCGCGACCGTTCCTTCCGGAACCCGTCCTTTTTCTTCCGGCGTTTGAGCGCACGCAGAGGCAGAAACCAAAAGGAAAAGTATTGTAAGAAAAGCATATCTCATAACCAGTCGAGAAAGCCGTCATCCTCCTTTTCGGCCTTCGCCCTTTTAAGTAAAATTTCGTGGCAGTTCTTCCCCATTCCGCCCCAGCTTGGTCTATGCACAAGCTGGCCAGACGCGAGGATGACCCAGCCGTATTCATCGAGGTACACGTCCTCACCACAGACATCACATTTCCGGACACGGTCGCGTACCTTTTTCAATTCTACTTGTCTACGAGCGACAACTTCACCGTGCTGCCGTCCGACTGATCGACATCAAGGATCGCGCCACTGTCATAAAGGATGTCGTAAAGCTCTGGATCGTAGTGCTTGACCAAGCGACGAGCGAGATATCCGGGGCTTACGTTCAAGGCCGGTGCCCAAACATTTAATTGTGTATACGGAATTTTTTGAAAACCTTGCTCGTATTTCAAAATATCGTGGTAGGCACCTTCGGAAACGAGATCCGCAAGCTCCGGAGTAGAGAGACCGGCCTTCTCGCGGAGTTCTTTTAAGATTGCACCAGCCTTTGCATATTCTGATTTCGGTAAATTAATTGACATTGGGACCACCGAATGTGGATTCTGAATATAACCCATAGCACCCTCCTCAAATTTTTTGATTAGTAATTATATGACCGATAAGGAGGTAGAGCAAGTCATTAATATTCTTTCTGTGGGGATTGTGGGTGATGATCACAGTGTATAGCAATCGTGAGTGGGTGCGCGAATGCGGGGGGGTGGGGGGTGCCGGGTGCCGTACCCGCCAACCTCCGGGGTCGATCTGTCAGATTTGAGAAAGAATTTTCGATCAGATTAAAGAATGCCGAGGCTTTATGATTCTTCGCGTGTGCGAGGGGTCTCAGCCCGCATTGTCACGGGTACTATCCAACCTTTTCAAACAGTTGAGCTACCTTCGGGTCTTTCAGTGCCTCTTCTAAGGCAGATTCAAGCTCGACTTCAGCCTCTGCTGTACTGCTGATAACCGTTTGTTCTAAGCGTTCTGCATCGAAGGCTTGAACGCCCGCCAACTTTCCCAATAGCTCGACGGCACGCACTCGACTGCTGGCGCTATCGGCGGCGGTCGCTTCCAAAACCAGCCGCTCCCGAACAAATTCGCGCAGTCTGGCACCTTCTGTGCGGTGATCCCGCTCCTTTTCAGCCGTTAGGCGCTCTATTCTTTGTGCCACCTTTGGGTTCGATACCAGCTTGCTCGCCTCACAATGAACGCTTGCCGGGCGCATCCCCTCCGCGTCATAGACCTCGCGATATGCCGCTGTAAGCGTTGCGTGCTCTAAGGTCGCTGCCGCGAATGCGGCTTGCTTCGGGGTCAGCCCATCCTTGTCCTTCTTGCCTTGCGTCACGTCTCTCGCCTCTCACTTACGCT
>Ga0098036_1000797_pt1 | contig 12895 bp, 20 predicted proteins | sample 4_EtaG_FD_77064 | JGI IMG/M metagenome (GOLD analysis project Ga0098036, IMG submission 77064) | Marine viral communities from the Subarctic Pacific Ocean - 4_ETSP_OMZ_AT15127 metaG | ecosystem: Environmental > Aquatic > Marine > Oceanic | place: Pacific Ocean | collected 2015-01-07 | reverse complement strand
CTTGTTTTCATAAGTTCCTGCGCCTTGTATTGCGCTTATTGTTTTTACTTGTGGTAAATCCATAATTAATAATTAAAAGGTTTAAAATTTATTTCGTATTTGTTTATTGAGCGTTTAAGCTTTTGGCCCATAACCCTCGAAAGATAATCTTTCTTTGCTTTTATAGTAGGAAAAATCTCCTTATCTTTTTCTGTGTTAAGCAAGTCGTTGGGATCTTCTCTGCCTACTAAGTATCTAAACTTTAAGCCGTAGATACAATCTTTGTCATTCCAAAAAGTTATGTTGCTTATCTTTTTGTTCTTTTCAGCGTTGTTAATGTAACTAACTGCTGATGCAACACCAGCAAAGCCGACATAAGATCCGTCTACCATTAGTGTAATCATTTTGTCATAAATCTTGTTTAGATCTATGTCAGTTAAACCAGGCGCAGTTAAAGTACAACCGCCAACGTCTATTGATTCGCCTTCGACACCAGTTATAGTGTAACCGTATTCGTTCGATATGTTTACTAATACTTTACTCATTGTTTCTTGGGTGTTGATGCTGTCTTAATGTCCTCAATAAATTCTGCTATAACACGACGTTCGTTAGCGTCTAAGACTTGTTGACGTATATGCTCACGCCATTCGTTAAAGTCTTTGATAGGTTCTTGTGGCATCGTGCTGTGGCTAATGCCGTTGGGTTCTAAATTACTCATTTTGAATATGGGTTGTCAGCTTTAGCGTCTCGTGCCGTGTAAAAAGCATCTAATTCTATTTTCTTACTGTCTATCTTTTCTTGATAGTATTGTATATAGTCTTCCGCTTTTTTAATTAGTTTGTCTAGGTCGTTCATAATGTTTTTTTATTGTTTAACATATCGCAATCTACAACATACTTTCTATAAAAGCAAAAGATAATCTTTATTTTTATTTAACTTTTATTTGTTTATATTTGCAAAAACCCTATTCTAATGATTACATCAGACCCTTCGTCACCAATAAACAAGTTTATTACTTGTGTGATTTTAGTGTTAGCCATTCTATTTAGCATACATTTATTTAGATAAAAAAACACCGCTAATTTTGTTAGCGATGTTTTATGACTTATATTGTGTCAGAATATCAATCCCAAATTGATTTAGGCATTCATTTGTTTATGTTGTTTGAAAGCCCTCTGGTCTGATCAGGGGGCTTTTTCTATAATACAACTCCTGGTTTAGGTTTTGGCTTTCCTAAAGGCATCATTACGTTTATGGCAGTATGACCACCTAAGACAACACCACACCCTATCGCTTGACGTTTAAAGTTCTTAGCGTATGCAGCAGCATAGCTTTTAGCATCTACACCACAACCAGTCTGCATTGCAAAGATGCGATACTTTCTTCCTACAAGATGTTCGCAATATGCTTGTGTGTGTATATGCCCACCAACGGACGACATCAAATCATTTTTCGCACGAGTACGAGCCGTACCGCCTTCGCCGTGTGTGTACTGAACGTCGTCATAAACAACACGCTCGCACCAATTCCAGTCAGTACCTAGAACTTCGTTGTATGACTTTATCCATCTAGCAGGTATGTTAGAATCAAAAGCACGACGCATAATTAAGCGATCGTGATTTCCGATTAGTACGTCCACCTTTCTATCGCAGATTTTATTGAACGCGTCTCTGTACCTTGAAACTCTTTTGATTGCTCTGTCAAGTTCTTCACCGCCGCCAAAGCCGTCAGGGTCGGTTGGGTGAAAAGAGGCATAATGATTATCAATACAATCACCTATTAAAATAATTTGGTTACAATTCCACTTTTCGTAAGTGTCAACTACGAACTTTAAATATCCGTCTAAATCAAAAGGGCAATGCAAATCCCCAACAATGAGGATTCGCCTTTCCTTTTTAGTAAGGTGTTGGAAAGCTTTTAACTTCTTCCCTTTTAGTCTTGGTCTAACGTCCTTCAAAGAACGACAAGCATAGTGGAACAATACCTACTACACATAAAACAACGCCGTCCCATTCAATTTGCCCGTTCATCGATGTTAGTGCATAGGTTACAATTACGCCTCCAATAGTGCGCTTTGCTGACCATTTACGAAGCTTTCCTTTGTCTCGGAATATTTCGGTAAGGTCAAGCTTAGATAGTAGGCCAATTATTTGCTTTTGCATTGTTCTTCGCAATCTTTCTGACAAGTGTTTTTGCCTAATACAATAGCATTGAATACTCGCTTTATGATGTCAAGTATTTCGTCGTCTTTTTTAGTAGCCGTCAAAGCTGTGTATGTGCTACCAAAAGTTATAAGGGCAAGCAATAACTCAACCCAATTGTTTTGAATAAATTCCATTTTTTATAATTCCATTATGTCGCCGAACTTTTCCCTGACTTTAAATCCTGGACATTCCTTTGACGAAGTGTAATCGTTGTGTCCTCTTAACTTTAGCTCGCCGAACATAATTTCGAGCATTTCAAACAAATTTCTAAACGAGGCTTCTTGCTCGTCAGTCATAGTGTCTTTAGATACAAATGTTGTTTTGACTTTGGTTTGTCTTTGTCCATTGACTTTAAGACTTTCTTTTCTACACCACCACAATATGCAACACCTATACTGCCGTGATTGTTGCCCCAAGTATGTGCGCCGACTTTACCAATAGGACGACCACGTTCAATTGTGCCGTCTTGATGAATTACGAAGTGATAGCCGATGTCTGCCCAGCCGTTGCCTTTGACGTGCCACTTTCTGATCTCTTTAACAGTTAGTTTTCTGTCTAACGGCGTAGCCGTACAATGTAAAACAACTGATTTAATTTCTCTCATTTGATACCTTTTTCGGCTAATAATAATTTTATTTCTTGCATACCTTCGCACAAGTTTCTAAGTAAATCTTTAACTTCTGATTCGTGCTTTTCTAAGGCAACTACTCTAGCCGTTAGAATAGTGTAATCTCGTTGAAACTTGAAAACAGTACCTAGCAAACCTGTTGCTAGTACAAGCATTTCGTATTGTGTAATGTCCATTATGCGTCAATCATATAATATGAAAAATAAACGTCCATTGACCAACCCCCATTGAAAACATCTGAACACCAAATTTGGAAGGGCTTGTTTGTTAAACTAAAGGTCATTTTGTTACTTGTTGCACCACCAGCTTGACCACCATAATAAACCGATATTGTGCCACTAGAAACACCATTCATAAAATCTCTTGAAGCAGCCCAATATTGTGTTGTTGTTGAATCCGATGCAGACCAACCAATACGTAAATCGTCTGATGAGCTTTCTGCTGTTGTTGCGTAAGTAGCTACAATTACGGCTGCAACAGGTACAATAATTTTACCTGATTCAGCAGCTTTTAAAGTAATCGGTGTATTGTCATACTTCATAGCTAAAACAGAGGCATTGTTAATTGATACTTTTGTTGTAACAACAGTACCTCCTGCACCAGCTACAAGGTTAGCATATGTAACTTTTTTACTTGCACTCGCAGAAGTATCTACAATATATAAAACGTCGTCATTCGCTGGTGTTGCGCCTAGTGCGGTTAGGTCGCTGACTTTCTGATTTGCCATTGATGTACTTTTTTAGTTTTTGTTCGTTTTTTTGACTTGGCTTATACTTGCCACGTTTCTTGTCTAACATATGTCGCATTTACCAATTGCAGTTAAAAACGCTTGATACTTTAAGTCAGGATATACGTCGTCTACATTTAAACCTTGTGTGTAGTTGTTTGTTGTTGGACATAAATCTGAACCAGTATTTGACGTGTATTCTGGATAGCTAGAAGAATTATCACACAAGTAATCTATTAAGCGTTGTCTATGGAAGTTACCCATATCGTTTGCTTGGTCAATTAGTGGTCTTAAATCGTCGTATGTTGCAGCAGAACTTTGTTCACTATTCATAATCACAACGGCGTTGTTTACAAAGCGAACCCTTAGATATGGTATCAATTGTGAGAAGGCATATTGCACAGTTGCAGGTATAACATACTGATTAAGCAATGTTTCGTACACACCAGATACAGAACCTGTGTCAATATCACTACAAAGCTTGTCATATAGGTCAGTTCCTAACACAGGTAGAATCCAGCGTTGTTGTGCCATATAAACGTAAGGACGGATAAGATCGTCGTCTACTGACCCTCCTATTGCTGTGTCTCGTTTCAGTCTGTTTGCTGATACAAATAGTGCTTGTGATTGTGCCATATTATTCTTCGTTTGGTGGCTTTGGGTTTTTAGGTGTTTTTATTCTTGCTGCAATTTGTGGATCTATAAAACCTCTGTTGTCCATATCTCTTGGCCTTCTTGCAACATTAATGTCGTTAGTCTGCAAAGGTGTGTCTTGATTCTCACGAATAATTCGACGAGCTTCATTTACGCTGATGCGTGTGTTGTCTTTTCTTAGGTACGTTCTACGCTCCCAAAAGTGTTGACAAGACCCACCACCTTTGTAAAACCATATATTATAAAAGTCTGAACCAGCAGGCCCCCAACCAGGGTTTGTTGCACGGTCTGATGCTAATTCAATAGCTTCTTTTGTCCATACTTTGTTGCCTGCTGCAACCATAAGCTTGCAAAAGTCTCTTGACGGGTTGCCATTAATTCCTGTCTTTTTTGGCATATATGCGTACCTTACTCGGATAAGATCTGTGTCTTGTTCCGATACACCTCGGCTTGATCGCTCTTGAGATGAGTCAGGAATTACTCTTGGACTAGCAAAAGTCCACATTGCATTGTACAAATCTTCACGCTCGTAGTCAACTCTGCGTGCATCGACCATTTCGTACTTATCAAGCATTTCGTCGTGGTCTTCGCTCATCTCAATAAGAAAGTCAACGGCTTGAGCTTTGTAAATAGTTTCTTTATCTTTTTCGCTAAGTTCTAATTGTTTAAGCTTAGACTTAGCCCATCTAAGACCAGCTTTACCCCCCCAAGCGTCATACATAAGCTTGCCACAACCGTCGTTGTACGACTTGCTGCTTTCTAAATCTTTAGCGTGTCTTGTTAAGTAATTAGCCATACGTTGCACCGTTTCAATACTTATTGGTTCGCCTTTGGCTAGTTGGTTTGCACGTTGCTTTCCTACGGCTGTGCCACAAGAACCCCAGCCGTTTTTTTCTACAAAGTCCAAAACTTTCTTAGCATTGTTTTTAACGGCTTTTGGGTAGTCGCTTATGCTTTCTTCAAATACGTCTTTTTTTTTACTACTAAACTCGTCGACTTTTACTTCAACGTCATTTTTTTTAACGCCTTCTTTTTGTTGCTCACCTTCGTCAAGCGTTTCAATGACATCTAAGTCTAAAAAGTCAGCAGGTTTAGCTGTAATAAAGAATAAGTCTAACTCAATGTCATTTATGCCAAACAACATTCCAAACGTCTTTAAAATTATGTCTTGGAATGGAGCAATAACAGTATTGTTAAACAAAGAATATGAATCTCTTAATTCGTCTGCGTTATTGCCAAATCCACCACCTTCAGACCTTATGCCAAACATCAAAGGGCTAACTACGCGATGCGCCGTTAGTATCTTCTCGCTAACTAACTTCGACAGATACTCATACATACCATCAGCACCGTTTTGTTGTATAGGTGTAAACTCTGGAGCTGTTTCGTCGCCGTCGTTAAACGTTATCAATATACGTCCTGCGTTATCGTCGCCAGTAAACTTTTGAATAACCTTTTGTTCTATAACACGGCGTTCTTCTTGTGTTGGTACGCCATTCTTAAACGACAAAAGCATCGAAGGGAAAAACCCTCGACGTATGTTCGAAAGATGGAAGTCGCTGATGCGTTGATCTAGTTCACAATAATTAGTACCACCAGCATAGTCAGGCACAGAGTAGTAGTGAAGCGAAGGCGTGTATCTTTTAATTTGTAAACAAGTTGACGCAACCGTTCTGTCTTCTAAAGAAAACGCTTTTATTGTTTTTTCTTTAAGCCTTTTATCTTTCCAGTCTGACTTGTAGTAGTATTCGTTTACGTTTCCTTCTTCGTCAGCTATGCCACTTCGCATTGTGTGAACTGGTAGATGTTTTATGCAACCTATTCTTGTCCTTGATGCGTTCCAAATAACATTGACATAAGCCATACCATATAGCTTTAAATCAAAAGCTACACGTTGCAAAAGACCGTCAGAACTTTTACGAAGTAAATCTTGTAGACGAAGCCATTGTTCACGTTTAGCATCGCTGTCGTCCCTATCAGTAGCGTCTAAACCACCTCCGTAAATCATATCGGCAACACCGTTTATGATCGCACCGTTAGTTGAACTAGCTAAAAATAAATCTCGCAAGTAATCACCGTAAAGGTCGTCAAAACCATACGATACATATTTTTGACCTTGCTTCTCTTGAAATACTGGTATCTCTTGGTCAGTATAATTTATAACGCTAAAATCGTGTTTGTTCATTATGGGTAAACGTATTGAGTAACCGTTGGGTTATATTCGTTAAAATCAGGTGTCACTTCTTCCATATTGCCAGAGTGGTCACGAACATAAGCCATACCTTCTTCTATTAAGGTTGCATTAGCAGGGTCTAAGTTAGACGAGCTTGTTTGTTCATATATGGTATATTTATAGAAACCCATTGGATAGGTGTCAAGGCCGCCCGTAGAATCGTAAAATTTTATTATTCCAGCTGTTGGGTTTACAACTTGGTCTTTGTCCATTACTGCAAATCCTAGTCTTATATATCTTGGTATATTATCTGTATTCACACCACCAACACTTAGGGGTAAAAAATACAAAGAATTTTTAGAACTCATCGAAGTAAGGCCAATTAAATATTTAACACTTGCTTGTGCAATACTTTGAACTTGGTTTGCCGTAACATATAAATAATTAGTTACGTCAGCTCCTGTTGCGTTATTTGCGTTCCTAATTTGTTGCATCTATTAAATATATAACAACTTGTAATTTGTTTATAATAAAAAAGGGTGCGGCGCATTGCCACACCCCTTCTTATCGTTTATCAAACCAACTTACGCTGATGTGATAGCTAGGTCAGCTTCGTCGTCCAATCCATCGAATGGGAACTGAGCTGTTCCTGGGCCTGCTGATGCAGGTAGTATATACAACGGATCTTGTTCCTTTGCAGTAAAGTTTAGCGTCAAGCCATTCATATCTGAACGGTTAGTTCCTGTCGCTATTGTATCACCACCAGTAAGGTAACACCCGTCCTCTATTCCCATTAAGAAAACATTGTCGTTAGAATCTTGTACAAAGATTTGCGCACGATTCTTTGCGATTAGTCCTAATTGGAATAGGTCTGCGGCAACCACTTTGTGTAGCACTATGTTCAAAGTCTGATTGTACATTACTGAACCTGTCGCCTTATCAGCTTCAATTGCAACTGTTAAGTTTGACAAGTCAGTTACTAAATCATATTTGTAAACTTGCACTTTTGACGATGTAGGCGTACCGAATATATCCCAGTCTTGAAAGTCTGCGTCTGTGATAATATAAGATGAAGCCGTTATCGTTGCCGAAGCAAGTATGTTTGAACAGTAGTTACTACAAAAATAAATTGCCTTTAAACCACCGATTGCATCTCTACAATCGATACCTCTTGCGGCTGATATTAAACAAGGCATATTATTCTATTTTAGTGATTAAGAGAAGTTAAATCCAACAACACCGTCAGTTGCAACTGCTACGTTTACACCAACGCCAAAACGCATCGCTACTTTTACGTTGTCAGACCCGTCGTAAGCGTAAGCAGGAATTAGCTGTGCAGATGTGTCAGGAGTATAGTTGTTTGTTCCTACAACAATATTGTCAGGGTATGTAAATACCATTACGTCAGTTGCGTTCGGAATACCTGGTGTTGCGTAAACAGGGTAACCTAAGTATGTCGCACCACCTAAGTCTTGATTGTAACCTTGGTTTGTGCTTTGAGCTGCTATAGCTTGTAGGAAGAAAGCGTAAGCTTCGTATGACATATAAAATCCGCACCCAGGCTTTTGAAGAATACCTGGCGTTGCTGAAGCTGCGTCAAATACAGTGTTCATATGACCAAGAATAGTTGCTGCTGTAAACGCAGTACCTAGGTCAGCTTCTGCGAAGTCTGCCATTGCTGATGCGTCAATTCCTGCATCATCAATTACACCGTCGTTAGACAGAAGACCAGTGCCGAATACTGCTCCAGCATCTCCTTGCCACATTAAGTTCTCAAGATTAGTTCCTGTTCTTTCAGCAACTGATGCCATTAAGAAATCAGTAAACTCAACAGGTATGTCGCCGTTTCTTTGCATACTTCCTTGAGCTGCTACCCAAGTTGGGAATAACGTGCCACGACAGATTGTCTCCATTACTGCAAGGTCGCTAAGTGTAACAACTTGCTCGTTAAGTGTAAGGTCTGCTCCATCGTTAAACGAACAGTTAGCCGCTTGAATAGTGTCAGTTGTCGTTAGCGAGTTAATTACAGCCTTGTATTGTACGCCTTCGATTAGACGACAACGGCCTTTTGCGATAGTTTCCGCACCAAGTAAAGCCGCCGTTACATACGGTAAAGCTAACTCACCAGCATAAGTATTTGCTGCTACGGTAATATCGAAATCGTATTTTTTCAAATTACTCATCTTATTATTTGTTAGAGTTAATGATATGTAGCGCACGTTCTACACTTGTTAATTTATTTAAATCTTTCGACTTGTGCGTAGCCGAAAAGTTGTTTGGCGAGTGTGTTACACCCTTAGATGCAGGCGCATCTTCTAAAGCGTTTAGTCTTTCGCTAATACTTGCAAAAGCTTCTTCTAAGAATTTAGACATATCTTCTCTTTCTTCTTCTTCTTCTTCAGCAACAACTTCAACAACTTCTTCGTCATTTGAGTAAATAGTTGCTACAAGAGTAGCGATAGCGTCGATTGTGTCTTGTCCTAAGTCAGGGAAACCTTGGTCTAGTGCATCACGAACTTTGTCGTAATTCATATCGACCTTTTTCTTGTCGTAGCCCATTTCGTCTTCTTCATCTTCTTTGTGGTCAGGAGTATGTTCAAGTTCTACTTCAACTTCAACTTCGTCATCTCCTAAAGATGCTAAACGAGAATCTTCGTTTACAACAATTTTCGTTCCGTCCTCGAGTGTGTATGTTCCAGCGTTAAGTAGTGATGCTTCTCCACTATCGTCGAGAATACGAACTTCAACGCCTACGTCCATAGACTCGGCTTCGGTAACGACAACACGCCCGTCGTCAAGACGAGCCTCGGCATATAACTTCGTTTGTGGAAGTCCTAAAGCCTTTCTGATTTTTTCAACTGTGTTCATTACGCGTAATTAATTAATTTATCATTGATATATATAAACCTTTTTAAGGTGTTTATTTTCAACCATATTTTGAACGAATCATTCCACAAACCTTCTCTGCAACTTCTTTTGACCCATAACGATTTGTCTGATCACGAATACATTCGTCCCAAGGGTACGACTCCAAGCTTTCCTTTGCGCTAAATAGCGTTTCACCATTAACCGAAACGGCATTAAATCCAGTTCTATTGAAAAAGATTTCGCCCCAAAGTTGTGCGTCTTGTGCCTTCTTAAATAAGGGCTGTCCGTTTAATTCACCCGACGGCGTAACTTCTTCTAAAATTATTGCTTTTAGTTCTTGTATAATTTGCTCGTCCTCTGGACAATTCTTGCATAGCTTGCCACGTTTCATTTCAACAAGTCTGTCAGTAAAGTACCCTTCTATTGAGTAACCTCGCACCTCACGTTTTTTTACTTTTTCCCAAATTTCTTTGTTGTTTACTTTAGAAGCTATGACCCAAGTTCCAACAGGTAAATTAAATCCGTACAATGCGCTTTTGTCTTTAAGAGAATCTTCAACTATCCAAGATTCGACAACGGTTACACCTTCAATCTTTGATGCGTGTTCAAGCGTGCTTTCGTTTGTTCTTGCATCAGTCATAAACAACTCCATCGCTTTGCGTACCGTGTCCTTAGAAAAATAAACGTCGTATTCTTCGTCGTTTTCGTCTAGGCGCATAATTAACTTATCTGGTATCAATGCAGGCCCGATAAGCATTTGCTTTTCTTCGTCCATAGCAAATGACATCTTCTTGTCGGCGTTGCTAGATAGATAAACAAAGTCGGTTTCTATAGCAGGAAATCGAACTAAACTAACGGCTTCAATGCCGCTGATAGGTTCATCTTCATCAATTAGAAGTTCTACTTTCTTTCTCATAACCTTAAAAATATATTTTGTTTTATTGTTTATTTTAACCGTCACCAAGTGAAGCTTGGCTTTGTAATGTTGCGGCTAAAGCATCAGCGTCGGCAATGTCTTGTTGTATAACGTAAGCTTGAACTGCAGTTGATCCTAAAGCTTGATTGAACGATTGTGCTAAGTCAGGAGTTAACGCAAGTTGTGGCCCACCACCAACATCACCGCCACCACCAACACCACCGCCACCGCCTCCCATATCAGGCATCGAAGTATCAAGGTTTTCAGTTGCCGCACCTGCTTGGTTCATTACACCTTTGATTTGAGCAAACCCTGATAAGACAATACCAATCATTGTTGCAACAAATCCTGGTGCAGAAATAACAGCCGCTGGCCCTGTTGCTGACGCTGATTGCATTGCTCCTGATATTGCATTTGACATAGCTATTCCTTGATTAACTGCGATTTGCGCAATAGCTAATTTCTTTTGTCCTTCTTCTGTTTTAGCCAATGCGCCAAGGGCTTCAAAACCAGCACGGACTAAACTCATATTTGCAGCTCTTACTGCTTGTGCTGTTGCTTCTGCTGTTTGAATTTCTTGTTGTGCAAATTTATCAATTATTGCCTGCTTTTCTTTTCCTAGTTTTTGCCTTAGTGCTGTATCGTCATCGCCAGCAGCCTCTGCTGCAGCTAATAACGTGTCTTGATGTATTTGAAAAGCTTCAAGTTCCCTTTGTTCTTCGGTCTTTAAATACTCATTATGAATGTTAGCTTCCATTTCGCGACGTTCTTGTTGCATAACAAGTAATTCGTCGCTCTTTTGAATAAACACTTCATTCAATGCGTCTTCCCTTCTTATCGATTCTTCGACTTCAAATTCAAAATCGTCGGCCTTGTCTTTTCTTACTTGGTCTCGGTAGTCTTGCTCTATCTTAAATAAAGCTCTAAACTTAGCGCGAAGTTGTTCTTTTTCTCGTTCGTCTCTGTCTAAGCCTTCTAAAAATACTGCATTAGTAGCTGCCTTTAACTGTTCTCGCTTTTGAATTGTTGCTTCAATTTCTGCTTGCTTTTCCTTCTCTGCTGCTTTAACTGCATCTGCTTCAGCTTTAGCTGCTGCCTTTGCTTGTTGACGAATAGTGTTTAACCTATTGTTTAGAGTCGTCTGCATTTCAGCAGATTCAGTTCTGATGTTTATTAGATTGATTTCTAATTGTGCAAGATTGTCAAGATCTTCTTCGCTAGAATCACCAAATGCTGCACGTTGTGTTGCTATATCAAATTCTTCTTGAGCTATACGTTGACGTTCGGCCATCAACTCTTTCTCAATAGCCATTGTTTTTTCAGATGCTGCAATACGTTCTTCAAGGCCTCGTGTCGTGTCCTCGGCGATCATATTGTACTCTTTTATTTGCGCTCTGCCTTCGGCAAATTGTACAGACAAATCACGTTGCGAAGTCTTTAAAGCTTGTGTTCGTCGTTCTAGTGCCATAACTTGTTTTACGGCATCGCCAATAGAGCCACTTAGCTTGTCCATACCTTCACGGTAATTGTCAACAGCTTGCGTTACACCACCAGTAAACAGACCAACAATAAAGCCTCCTGCAGCTTGTAAAAATCCAACTACACGCTCAACAACAGCACCAAGCCCAGCCATAGCAACTTTGAGCATTTTAGCACCTTTGTTTGTTTTAGTAAACGCTGTTACTAATCCTACAACGGCAACGACAAGTGCGCCAACACCAGTAGCTATAATTGCACCTCTTGTAAGCTTTAGTCCTTTAATGAAAGCTTTTGTTCCTTGTGCTGCTTTTTTAAATCCTGAAACTGCACCGCCAGTCATACTATCTAACTTATTAGTAAGACTGTCAACTGCCGATCCTAAATTGTTAGCGTTTTTGCCTATGTTATCAAGGTTATCTCCTGCGTTTTTTGCACCCTTAATAACTACACCAACTTCAATTTTTTCAGACATATTTACTTGCTTTAATTGCTTGTTTTACTTTTTTAAAGAATCCACGAAACCCTGTGTATTCATAATAACCATATAATTGAAGCGTATATGTATCTTTTATTATTTCGTTGTGACGAGCAATTTGTATTGTATTAGGTATTGTTTTACCTACACTGTTTAAGTATTCTATCATTCTTGTTCTAAATTTAAACCTGCTTCGCTTAATATATCGCCAAGGTTTTCAAGCAACAACAAGTCCTCAAGTTCTCGCGCACGATAGTTTATAATGTCTGTGTATGTAACCGAGCAATCTAAGTTCCAAGCGCATACAGTATTATTTGGGCCAGTACATTGTATTACAAAGCCTGTTGTTATATTAGCCGTGTCGCCTGTTCCTTTTTGTGCAACAATACTAACTGATCTAGTTCCAGCGTCAGTATCTTCTTGTGCAAAGTCTGTTTGTTCAGATCCAACAATTGTAATTGTTTCTTTAAGATTTTTTACCATAAAAGAAAATACCTGAAACGCTGTTGAACCTTGCGACCCTACACCTGACGTTCCTGAATATGAATCTACTTGAATAGATAGCGCACGAACAATAACCCTTGCCATCATTCCAGAAGTTAACGCAAACCCTTGGCTTGTTTTTGCAAACCCTGTTGATGTAGCTGTAATTGGTGTGTTGTTGTAGCTTGTCGCGTACAATACAAAATCTTTTTGAGTTGTTGGTATGCCTGAATAAAGGTTTTTGCCCTGTATAGATATTTCACCTGGAAGAGGGTTAAAGTTTATAGTGTTTTTAGACTTTGATGTTGT
>Ga0098036_1000796_pt1 | contig 12901 bp, 18 predicted proteins | sample 4_EtaG_FD_77064 | JGI IMG/M metagenome (GOLD analysis project Ga0098036, IMG submission 77064) | Marine viral communities from the Subarctic Pacific Ocean - 4_ETSP_OMZ_AT15127 metaG | ecosystem: Environmental > Aquatic > Marine > Oceanic | place: Pacific Ocean | collected 2015-01-07 | reverse complement strand
TATATTCAAGGCAGATGAGTTCGTTGACTGGCTGGCTAACCAGCCGGAACATGAAATGTATAATGCATTTTATGGCACCGACGACGCAACAGCGGACAGACAATGGCGGATCGACATGGCACGGCGCATGGCTAGCGGACTACGGATCGTGGTCAAGCAAGAAGAAGTGCAACAAAGTTCTGTCGTTTCCATCAAGGTGGCTGAGTATCCGGCATACATCTCGCCGGTATCCAAGCGCAGAGAGGGCGGCGGTTACGAACCGTTTGACCCCGACGACGAGGCGTCGCAAGAAGAACTGCGACGGCAAGCTGGCGTGGCTCTGGCCGCGTGGCTCAACCGCTTCCGTGGGTCCGCAGAACATATCGGTTTGGATATGACACCTATTGAAAATATCGTTTTAATTCTGCGCGATGATAAAGAAGAAACTGCGACGGGTTGACTTTCCCGTCGTATGGGACTATATAAGGGTATGTTAAACAAATGAACGGGAGTTACCGATGGGTAGACAAAAGAACTTTGAAAACATGACGCATGAAGAGCGTTGTGCGTATTGGGAAAAGAAGCGGGAAAAAGAAACCGCGGACCGCGGAGCTCTTGTCCAAGAGATGGAAGCGCAACAACCCGACATGATAAAAGCGGTTAATGAGTTAAGGCTGATCGCATATCAAATTGGAACTGAAATGCAGTATGAGGGCGCAGAGACTATCTGGGTTTCTGATATGCACAAACTAATTGACAGGGCCGAAGCAGTCGGCACCTTGTTTAATCTGGGGGATCGTAATGATTAAAGACGATGTTCTAAAGAGATCGTTGGGCATGGACTGGGCCGAAGCTTGTGAAGTTGTGGAACGGGCTGTAGAATTGTTTGCAGCAAATACCAAGCAAGCCGGTGCGTTCAGCCGCGAAGCGGTGGACAAGGCAGTCACCATCAACGCCGCGTGGCGGAGGATACAACGTGGATAAAGCAAAAGACGACTTTGAGTCCGCATGTGACGAAATGGAAGCTCTGCTAGACCGGTTTGAAGCCGCTGGCTATAACGGCGGAGCCGCAATGGGCGGTGCAATGCAAGCCATCATATTTAGAATGGCTATCGGCGCACCAGACGCGGCCACCGCACTAGGGTTCATGGGCTCTTGCATGAGTACCGCAGCCCTCATGGTTACCGATGCGGACGAAACGGAACACTGACCACGGCCCTCGCTCCATTATTTTGGGGCGGGGGTTGACTTATTTTTTTATTTAGTTTATGTATGGGATAAATCTTATATCACTACGGGAGATTAAAATGAAAGTAACAATGAGACCTGAATTGTGGGAAGCCGTTATTGTCGCCATTGATAATGATCTTAATGAGTATCACTCAATCGGCACTGAAGGTCATCCAGAACTGGACATCCGTTATGGCAAAATGCTTCAAGCACGGGGCGAAATCCTTTGTGAAAAACAAGATCGGTATGTCGAAAACAAAGATCTAAAAATTCTTTTGGATTTCATGTTGGATTACGGCGGAATGGGTTCTTTGCCAAACATGGATGAAGGCGAGTCAGGCGATTTGGCGTATGAAGCGGCAGAGCGGTTGGCAAAAGACAACGAACCTGAGTTGTTGACATATTGGATTAACACACACGAGAAGTGTCGCACGGGACGTGCTAAGTCTAAGGGGATCAACGATGCCAAAGTTTAAGGTTTACGTCACGGTGTATCACATGATTGACGACATTGAAGCTAGTAACGAAGATGAGGCAAAGGAATTAGCCACATCAGATTACAATTGGAATGACCACATTAAGGATTGTATCGTTGATGTTGAGGAGATGGACGATGCCAAAGTTTAAGGTAACCGCCACGATGGACGTGGGCTACGAACTAATCGTCGAAGCCCGTAACGAAGCCGAAGCATGGCAGATGGCTGAAGACAATGATGCCGACTGGCTTCAAATCAACGAAGGTCACGACTGGACGTTGGAAGGGATAAAGGAGGTGAGCGATGAATGAAACAATATTCATAATCGGATATCTGGTCAGCGGGCTTGCCCTGCTGGCCTTTCTTATTTGGGACGCTTGGCGAGACTGATAAAACTTTATAAAATTTTATGCTTGACAAGTATGGGATAGTATGCTAGAGTATAAGAACAGTCGGGGATGACTGTTTTTTGGCCGACGGCCAAACGCTGTTTGAAAATGTTAATCACTACTACGGGAGATCAGTATGACTGATAACTATGTACTACCTAATGGGCAAACCTTTCTCGCTTCAACTTGCGGTTATCAAGGATCATGGGCCAAGGCTCAAGACCCAATGACCGCAGTCGAAAAAGCCGCTAATGATGTTTCAAGTGACGGTGGCAAAGTTCCGGTCGAAGTTTTTCTTATCACTGAAGGCAAAAGCTGGATAGGTGAACTTGGCGGAATAAATTGGGAAAATGGATATACTCCTATCCCAATCGGGCTTTGGAAAGTAGAAACCGGAGAGTATCATGGAGGCGTTATAAACGACGAATGGGTCGATTATTTGCCCGCTGAAGTTACTTTAATGCAAGATAATGATACAGATTTTAACGGGAAAAATGACGGCCATGAAAAGTGGATGGAGCGATGGTTGACCCAACTAACTGAAAAAGCAGCATAATATTCAAGAGGCGTGGCTCACGGGTCACGCCTCTTTTGTTTTTAGTAACGGTATACAGTATATAGAGCCCAGAAATAAAAAAAATATTTTTGTAAAATATAGGCGGTACCAACGGTACCAACGGTACCCTATCTTTTAAACACTATAAAACAATACCTTATCAGGTACCGCCAAGGTAGCACCAGTGAAAACAAAGACGGTACCTATAAAACAAGAAATCGCCTAATGGGGGTGTGGCAATATTTTTTTTGAAAAATATATTTCTGGCGTATATAAAGGATACGGTGTTTAACGAACGTGACCTTTTTAACTGAGGATTGATAATGGGTAGCAGAGCAGCAAGCAAGGTAACAGGAAAGCCCCGTGAGACAAGAGGACGGCCACCGGCCAGCACTGAGCAGCCGTTGACCCGTAAGCAGGAGCTTTTTGTTAAAGAGCTTGTCAGCAAGGACGGGCAGATAACTTTGCGAGAGGCGGCAATCAATGCTGGCTATTCTGCAACGTCGGCGCATAGCAGGGCGTATGAGCTAACCAACCAGCATATCTCGCCCCACGTTGTTGCCGCTATCAATTCCTACCGGCGCGAACTAGATGAGAAATACGGGGTTACATATCAAAGGCATTTGCGGGATTTACAATCTATTCGGGATGTGGCTTTGGAGAACGGGGCTTACTCTGCCGCCGTTCAAGCTGAGTACCGGCGGGGGCAAGCACAAGGCGACATCTATGTTAGCAAGTCTGAGATCAGAACAGGGTCTATTGATAGCATGAACAAAGAGGATGTCTTGAAAGCTCTAGAGGAAATCAAACAAAGCTATGCCCCGATCACAATCGACATCACTCCCAAAGAAAAGAAAAATGCCAGCAATCGCGGTAAAGCGCGAAAGCGGCTTTTACAAGCAGATGAAGGAAGCGACGCAGAGATCGAAGCGGAAGTTATTACTGACGCGGATTGAAAATTCTGTAGGCGCGGGCATACCTGATTTATTGATATGCGATGAACAGGGTGTTTTTCATTTTGTAGAATTAAAGTTTTTGACTAGCAACGGCGTGACCTTGCAGCCGTCGCAGGTGGCGTGGTTATCCCGTCACCATCATAGCCCGACATGGATACTGATCAAAAAACAGAACAAACCTATGGATGATCCGGAATTGTTCTTGTATCCGGCCAGCGCGGCCGTCGATCTGAAAATGGACGGGCTGCAATCCGTCGAGTCAATACACCATCAAAAAGGCAAATTTAACTGGGATGTGATTTTAGACTTGATATGTCCCAGATAATCCTATATGTAGGGGCATCGTTAATTAACACGGGAGTTTTGAACGATGAAATATTATATTGGAAATATTGACGAGCAACATGGTGAGTTTGAGGTTGAGCAATCCATCCTGTTCGCAACCGCTGGTGATGCTGATCAGTTGATGGAACGGCTTGCCAAAGAATGGTATGGGCTGGATGAGCATAACTCTGATGGTCTGCGCGAAGGTATGTACTGGAATGACACTATGGCCTATGGGGCTGGTGGTCACTACGAGGTAACAAAGACCACTTATGATGAGCTAAAAGACAAGCGTGTCTTTACTGAAATCTATGCTGATGAGGAAGTTAAGTACGATAGAACGCCTAAAACTTTTCAGGAGATGGGCGGATGATCGACGTTAAAAGAAAAATCCATATTGATCTGGTGGCTTTGTATGATCTGGCCTACCAGAACGATCTGCCCGAAATATGCGGGGCGTTGTCTAATGTCGAGCATATGGTTTGGGAATTGCGCCGTCGTGATGATAAAGAAGGGGAAAAAGCTTAATGTTTATATTCAGTATTATTGGCCGTTTGCTTTACGGTAAAGACTGGGAAAAGCACACTCAAAAGCGAACGCGATATGTGAAACGCCGCCGCCGATAGAAATTTATAAAAATTTAAGCTTGCATTATATGCGAGATTATGAGACAACAATCACCGGCAACAGAAATGTTGCTGGTTTTTTAACTTTTACGGGATGTAAAACAATGACAAACACTATTGAAAATAACAAAAATTCTCTCGCTAATCTCTTGGTTAAGGTACAGGATCAGGCCAGCCGCAACGCCGATTATCTGGCACCGCTAAAAGATTTACAAAAAACCACCACCGAAACCGGCAAGCCGCAAATCGTTGTTGAGCAATCCGGCGGGGTTCCAACGCAGTTTTTTGACATTAACGAGGTATCGTTCGGGCAAATTGCCAGCCATGCCGACATTGAAACCCGCACGGCGCGACGGTTGCAGGCCAGATACCCCGCCGAATTCGACGGGCTTTTGAACGCAATTTGGCGGGATAGTGACGACACCCGAATGATCAGAACACGCCACGCCGAAACAGCCGCGCCGTTTACGTTTGGCGGTGTTGGTATAGACCAGCCGCCCCGCTCGCAGTGGAATAATGCCGAAAATCCCAATGGTATGGTGCGGGCGTTTGTTTCGGATAAGTTCAAAACTTTTGATAATGTCAATTTGCTTGAAGCCGCATTGCCGCAATTGATGGACAACCCCGCCGCGTTTCAGGTGGTAAATGCCGACGTTACAGACAAGCGGCTTTATTTGCGTTTAAAATCCCTTGTCCAGACTGGCACCGGTGCCGCGCTTAATGATCTAATGGCCAATGGTATCGGCTTGCAGAATAGCGAAGTTGGCGCGGGCAGTGTATCGGTTTATCAAATTGCTTGGACGTTGGCTTGCCTTAATGGAATGCAGACCCAAAACAAAACACGGTCAAGCCATATCACGTCGGCGCGTGATACCGACGATTGGGGCTTGTTATCTGATCAGGCGAAAGACGCTGATAATCACGCGCTTGAATTAAAAATCAGGGATTTGGTTGGCGTCTATTCAAGCCGCGACGCGTTCGATCAGGTCATTGAGCAAATGAAACAAGCCGCCGCTGATACTATCGACGGGTTCGCAATCGACAAAACCGCCGTCGTTGGCGGGCTTGGCCGCGTTATGCAATTAACCAAAAAAGAAACGTCCAGCGTATTAGACGGCTTGCTGGATACAATCGGCCAAGCCGGTTACGAACAAGGCCGCCCATTATCACGGGCAACCCTGATCAATGCGGTGACCGCCGTTAGCCATAAAGCCGACACCGACGACGTTGACCTATGGCAACAACGGGGCGGGCAATTGCTCAACATGAAGCCCGCCGACTGGCAACGGGTTGCCGCCATTGCCGCATAACCGGCCAGCATAAAAACCAACAAGCCCCGCCCTGATCCGGCGGGGTTTTTTATTGCGCTTTACATATGGGACAAAATGGGATAATAAGAACTATTAGAAATTTTAACGGGATTTAAAGCAATGTTGAAAACTGTAAAAAACTCAACCGCGAATAAAACCGACGGTTTGGCCGTCACATATCGCGCCGGTGACGGTGACAATTTTGGGACGTGCCCCGCCGATTGCAAATTGAACGATAGCGGGCGCGGGTGTAAATCCGATCAAATAGACTTCGTTTATCTGGACGCGGTTTTAGGTGCCAAACCGCGTCACGGCGAAAGTTTTACCTATTCCCATTTTAACCCGCTATTTTGGGCGCATAAATTGGCACCTAATAAAACAACGATAAACTATTCCGCCGATACCTTGGCCGAAGCCGTGCGAATGGTTAAAGATAAGATCGCGCCGGTTGTCACCGTCGTGAAAAAATCATTTTGGAAGAATGGCAAAAACTCAATAGCCGACGGGGTGCGGGTTATACGTTGCCCCGCCGAATATTTGGACAACGTGGGGTGTATTAATTGCGGCAATGGCAAGCCGTTATGCGCCCGTCTAGATCGTGATTATATTATCGGGTTTACGGGTCACGGTGCCAGCAAAAAGAAAATAGAAAACGATGATCGCGGGGGCTGTTATGCGGCGGGCGGCAATGTTGCTATCCATTGGCGGGCAACCGCCGGACAAGATCAAGAACAATCCGACGGTGACCGGTTGCGGGCTTTTCTCCGGACGCTATCACCCCGCGCCATTATCCGGCATCACGTCGCGGGGGATATCGGTAAGGAATAACCCGCCCCGCATTGCCCCATTGCCCCGCCCTAAAAAGCGGGGCTTTTTTATGGGGGTTTACATTATATGGGATTTACCCCATATTATCGGGGACGGCCACCGCAACGGCTGGCCGCATAACTACGGGAAAGAGAAAACAATGGAAAATTTAAACTTTGAAGCCGACGCAATCATTGATCCACGCGACGCCGAAATTGCCGAATTGCGCCAACAATTAGAACACGCCAACCGGCGCGACGCATTTAAGGCGGATCAGTTGGATCAGTTCAATAAGGCGATCATGGGCGTTATTGGTGACAGCGTCGAAGCCCTTGCCGAAAGCGTGGCCGATAAAATGGTTGATGATCGAATTGTTGAAACCGTGACCGATTGCTTTGACATTTACGAACACCAGTCCGAGATTGAAACCATGATCGACGAACGGCTGGCCGAACGGCTTGGCGAAGAAATGACTAGCGACGAAAGCCGCGAAGCAATTGAAAGCCAAGTTAGGGAAGTTTTAGCCGGTGCAACCGTATCGTTGGATATTTAAATGGCTGGCCTGTTAATCAGGGCTTGCCGTGATATCCTGATCGGTTCGCTTATCGTGTATATCCTGATCGGTTTTATTGTCGTCGTTTCATACATGGCCGGATAAAGCCCCAACAACCCCAACAACCGCCCCCGCTGGTGCATTACTAGCGGGGGTTTTCTTATGCCTGCTAGCTGGCCTGCGTTGCGGCATTAAAAGAGTTAAACAAGCCAAGCCATGCCCCGCGATCCATTCCCCAAACATACCAGCCCGCCAACCGCTGGCCGTGATCCGGCAACCGTGAACCGCGATCCGGTGACCGGCTGGCCGTGATCCGTCAACCGGCTGGCCGTGATCCGGCGGGCAAATCGCGCCCGCAGCGGGCAGTGATCCGGTGACCGGCTAGCCGTGATTACCGGTAATTGACCCGGACGCGCTGGCCGTGAAAAATCGGCTAGGTTCCTTCCCATATCGGGTCAAAAACCGCAGAAAACCGCCAAAAATCCGAGATTTTCGCGCCGCCGCCCACGCCGTGGCTGGCGCAAGCATGGGCCATGTTTCTCTCAAATATTCATATGAAAAACGGTATAGAATGTTTCACGTGAAACATTGCCTAATAAATAGGCAAATATGAAGTCTTGTTAACTGACTAATAAATGTGCATATTTATGCACATATTTTGTGCAATTTAAGGGTCCCCCGATGGATGGTCTGACAGAGAAGGAACTGAAGCTTCAACTGAGGCTCGCGCTTCTTGAAAAGAATGAAGCTTGCAAAGATGACTTTTTAATTTTTGTAAAAAATATGTGGCCGGAGTTCATTGCCGGTCGTCATCACAAGATCATTGCGGACAAGTTGCAGCGGGTAGCCACGGGCGAGTTGAAGCGTTTGATCATCAATATGGCTCCTCGTCACACAAAGTCCGAGTTCGCTTCTTTCTTGTTTCCGGCATGGATGATGGGTAAGAATCCAAAGATGAAGATTATTCAGGCAACTCACACAACGGAGCTTGCCGTAAACTTTGGACGAAAGACGAAGAACTTAATTGATAGCGATGACTACAAAGACATATTCCCGGAAGTTCGTCTGGCTGCTGACAGTAAAGCGTCGGGGCGATGGGACACGGCTTCTGGTGGAATGTACTATGCCGTTGGCGTTGGATCGAACTTGGCTGGTCGTGGTGGTGACTTAATCATCATTGACGATCCTCATTCGGAGCAGACCGCGATGTCCGCGAACGGCTTTGATGACGCATGGGATTGGTACACAGGGGGCCCCCGGCAGAGGCTCCAGCCGGGTGGGTCGATTGTTTTGGTACAGACCCGGTGGTCTGAGAAGGATATGACGGGTCAGCTTTTGAGGGCGATGGCTAAAGATCCGTTAGCCGATCAGTGGGAAGTTGTGGAGCTTCCTGCTATTTTCAGTGACGAGACGCCGTGTTGGCCTGAGTTTTGGTCTTTGGAAGATTTAACCGCGGTCAAAGCATCTATACCTCCGAGCAAGTGGAACGCTCAGTATCAGCAGAACCCGACGGGCGAAGAGAATGCTATCATTCGGCGTGAGTGGTGGAACGTGTGGGAGCAGGAGAAGGTTCCCAATCTTGAGTTTGTGATCCAGAGTTATGATACGGCGTTTAGTAAGCGGGAGACGGCGGACTATTCTGCTATTACGACGTGGGGTGTGTTTCGGCCCGAAGAGGCTGGGGGTCCTCCGGCGTTGATCCTTTTGGACAGTCAGAAGGGCAGGTGGGACTTTCCGGAGTTAAAGGAGAAGGCGTTAGACCAGTATAATTACTGGGACCCCGACACCGTCATCATTGAGGCCAAAGCGTCAGGGACCCCCTTGACCCACGAACTACGGAACATGGGCATACCTGTTGTTAACTTTACGCCGAGCAAAGGTAATGATAAGGTGACGAGGGTTCATTCGGTATCGCCGTTATTTGAGGCTGGAATGGTTTGGGCCCCCGACACTACGTTTGCGGATGAGTTGATTGAAGAGGTAGCGGCGTTCCCTAATGGGGAGTATGACGATCTTGTTGATAGCATGACGCAGGCATTGATGCGGTATAGGCAGGGTAATTTTGTGCAACTGCCAACAGATGACTGGGACGAAGAAGATAATTATGGTAGGATACACGCTTATTACTAGAGGGGCATCGGACGCATGGAAAATTTTGTAGAGGGCATTATGTCCGTGGACCTTAGTAAGGGGGCGGACACAACGGGGCCCGACACAATGCGGCCTATTCCTCAGTATCCGGGTATAGAGGGCTTTGACATATACAAGGATCTTGCTCCGGAACAGTTTATGCGTCGCCCTATTTCTAAACAGAACTTTGGCAAGAAGCGCGGTTTTCAGTTTGGTCAGATGGTTGAGTTACGCGATGACGCTGTTGGCGGCAAGTTATTGAAGCAGGCTGGTATTATGACGCCTGTGGATCAGGTGAAGCAAACTGTTGATCCGAAGGTCATGGATCAGATGTCACGTATCTTGGGGCGGGAAGTTGTCTGATAGAAAAACAGGATTGCCGGTAGACCCTACGTCTCCCCTTATATCTCAAATAATTTCACCTCTTGTGCCCATGTCGTATCAGGTGGACCAGCCCTATTCTGTAAACACGCAAGATGTAGATGGCGGCGTAATTTATTCAGAGACTCCGATGAAAGTCTCTGACCCGCAGTTCGCGGTCCCTCCGATTATTAGCGGGGGTATTGATTTTTTTAAACAGTTTATGGCTGACCCGGCAGAGACGGCGGGTGGTATTGCTTCTGCTGTTGGTACAGAGTTGAAAGAGTATCCAGCCCGTCAGCTTCGCACCGCACTAGCTGGTGGCGAGACATTTAATCCTGAAACAGGAGAGATTGAACGGTTTGATCCGTTTGCTGTACCGGCCACAGTGGCGGCGGGCACCGCGGTTAGTATAGCGCGGACCGCGGACAAGTTTGGGGACGGCCCTGTTTTAGGCATTATGGCAGGCCGCGGGGCAAAAGAAGGTTTGCAAGCTTTTGCTAAAGGCGTAAAGGGCGGAGAAGCCTTAATTGAAACGATGCCAAACCGGCTTCTTTTTCCTGATTTAAAGTTTTCAGACGTAACTCTTAGAGAAAGTAATATTGAACCGGGAGCCGTGGACATTGAACTGTTACGTGCGGGGGCAAAAGGTGAGGGCCTTGGCTCAGAGACACTGAAGCGGGTTACAGAACGGGCGGACGACACTGGTACGACACTGACACTATATCCGTCACCGTATGGTGATGGCGGTTTAAATCAGGACGAGTTAATTGAGTTCTATAAACGTAACGGTTTTGAGTTTAAGTATCCAGACCCAGACAATCCGGACCCTATTTTGGACATGGTACGTAAGCCGCGGCCCGCGGCCCCCAAGTCAACGGGACTGTTAGGCGGCGACAAACCGCAACGCTTTTATCACGGTACAGGGGCAGCGTATAAGGAATTTGACCCAGACGCACCGTATACTTTTGTAGCGGATAAACCCAGCACGGCAGAATACTATGCTGGAGATGTTCCAGACGGAACACCTAACATACGTCCAGTATATCTTAAAGACGTAAACTTTTTTGACGTAGATAACCCGGACCACCTGCAACAGCTTCTGGAGTCGGATTGGTACGCGCAGTACGAAAGAAGTTTAAACAACAAATTTTATGACTATGACGACGACATGAACTTCTTAGATTTGGTAGAAGCAGGCGATTATGGGACTATTGAAGACAGCGGGCTTCCGGATTGGATTAGATCTCAAGGTTTTGATGGTTTTACCACTTATGAGTGGGGCGGTAAAAATTATGGTGTGTTTAACGTGGAGAACATCGTGCCCGGTGTAGAGAAGAAAGCAGACGGCGGCATAGTAAGCATGGTAGACGCAGCGCGGAACACGGGCCGCGGCCCTATGGGCGTTGCGTCCCTTGCGTCAACAGCTAGGAATATGAACCGGCCTATGGTAAGTTAGGTCTTTAAAGGAGACATTTAATGGCTAGAGAACCTATTGCAGGCATGATGGACAACGTCCCGTCTCAGTTGGACATGGAGGACTTGGCGGCTGAAGTGGAGCTTGAGCTACCGGGCAGCATGGACGACAACGTCGTATCCTTTGAGGGTGTGGCCGAGGGCATGGACATTGAGATGATTCCTGACGAGGACGGCGGTGTAACCATTGATTTTGATCCGCAGGACCAACGCGGCAAGGGTGATGATTTCTACATGAACTTGGCCGAAGAGATACCGGACCGTGAGTTGTCCCGTATTGCTGGCGAGTTGATGTCTGAGTTTGACAGCAACAAGTCGGGACGACAGGAGTGGGAAGATGCTTACGCCAACGGTTTGGAACTTCTTGGTTTCTCCTACGAGGAGAGAGCGCAGCCGTTCAGAGGAGCTTCCGGAGTTACGCATCCCTTGCTCGCAGAGGCTGCTACACAATTCCAAGCGCAGGCGTTTAACGAGTTGTTGCCAGCTTCAGGTCCCGTGCGAACTGCTGTCTTGGGAGCAGAAACCCGTGAGAAAGAGCAGCAGGCCATCCGCGTAAAGCAGTTTATGAACTACTACATCACCAACGTGATGGAGGAATATACACCTGAACTGGACCAGATGCTGTTCTTTTTGCCTTTGGCGGGGTCTACCTTCAAGAAAGTTTACTATGACGAGACAAAAGGGCGGGCTGTAAGTAAGTTTGTACCGGCGGAGCACTTGGTTGTGCCGTATGAAACGTCAGATTTGGAGTCCTGTCCTAACATAACGCAGGTTTTGCGTATGTCGTTGAATGATTTACGCAAGAAACAGGTGTCTGGCTTCTATCTGGACATACCTGTACTGCCTTCGCAGGGCGATTCGTCGTCCGTGGACGATGAGATACAGCGCATTGACGGTGTAACGCCGTCTCAGATCGACTATGACTGCACGATATTGGAGTGTCATGTTGATTTGGACCTTGAGGGGTATGAGGAGGAGGACGAAGACGGCGAGGCAACGGGTATTAAAATACCATATGTAGTGACAATTAGTCAGGACAACGGTCAGGTACTGTCAATTCGTCGTAATTACCGTGAGGAAGACGAGAACAAGAAGAAAATACAGTATTTTGTGCATTATAAGTTCCTTCCGGGCTTTGGTTTCTATGGATTGGGCTTAATTCACACGATTGGTGGCCTGTCGCGCACAGCTACGGCTGCACTTCGTCAGTTGATTGACGCAGGGACGTTATCCAACCTTCCAGCAGGATTTAAGGCCCGCGGCCTACGGATCAGGGACGATGATGACCCGTTACAGCCGGGTGAGTTCAGGGATGTAGACGCTCCGGGTGGTGCTATTCGCGACAGTTTGATGCCGTTGCCGTTTAAGGGGCCGGATCAGACATTGTTTAACTTGTTGGGGTTTGTTGTTCAGGCGGGTCAGCGGTTTGCGACGATTACAGACCTGAAGGTGGGTGATGGTAACCAGCAGGCGGCTGTTGGAACGACTATTGCGATGCTGGAGCAGGGTTCTCGTGTGATGAGTGCGGTGCATAAGCGGCTGCATTATGCCATGCGGATTGAGTTCAAGATGCTGGCGCGGGTTATGTCGGAGAGCTTGCCGCAGGAGTATCCGTATTCTGTAGAGGGTGCAGAGTCTGCTGTGATGGCGAGTGACTTTGACGACAGGATTGACGTGGTTCCTGTATCTGATCCGAATATGTTTAGTCAGGCGCAGCGGATTGCTTTGG
>Ga0098036_1000795_pt1 | contig 12904 bp, 18 predicted proteins | sample 4_EtaG_FD_77064 | JGI IMG/M metagenome (GOLD analysis project Ga0098036, IMG submission 77064) | Marine viral communities from the Subarctic Pacific Ocean - 4_ETSP_OMZ_AT15127 metaG | ecosystem: Environmental > Aquatic > Marine > Oceanic | place: Pacific Ocean | collected 2015-01-07 | reverse complement strand
TTCTCCTATATTATTCAACTATGTGGTTCATGAGCCTAGAAGATCCGTCTCTAGAACAGAGCGGACTTATATCTATCATTGTGGGGGCAGGGGCAGCTTGGTTTGGTTTGTACGCAGGTACGTCAAACTCAAGTAAAAACTTCAAAGGCGAAGATTAAATGGAGTGGTTCGACCTAATTGCAGAATTAGGTGTGCCTATCGCCGGAGCCCTAGTCATGGCTTATTTTATTTTTCTTGTTATGAAACAGCTCATGGACGGGCTGGTGGCTGAAATAAAAACCATACAAGGCATAACGCAAATGTTAATCACCAGAGCTTCTATTATGAACAACGATATGATTCGTATAGATACCAGTGTATCTAGCGCTCTTGATCTTAGCCCGGACTTAAATCGTATAGCCAGAGCAGAGAATTTTGTTGAAGACGGTAAGATAGACGCCAGAAGAGATTGATGGATATAGTCCAGATAGTTTCAGATTTTGGGTTTCCTGTCGTCATGGTTGTTGGTCTAGGTTACTTTGTATATTTTGTTTGGCAAACAGTTACGAATGTTATTGACCCAGCAGTACAAGAGATGAAAGCCACAATCATACGACTTACTGATCAGCTTCGTCTTCTAGATCAAGACATGATCAGACTTCAACAAAAAGTAAATACGGTGTTAGAATTAAAAGAAGAACACAAACTCAAGGACCCTGATGATGAAAACTTGGAAAGAGTACAAAAGAAGACAGATTAAAACAATAATGATATTTATTATTGTTACTAGCATTTTATTTTTCTTTCCAACTTTCTTGCTTGGTGATGAAATGGTGTTTAAGTTTAAGTCGCCAAGTTTTTCTGGTCTGAACACTTCACAGCATTATCTTACGATTGAAAACCAACAGTTCTCTAGAAAACAGGCCATAGAAGACGACAAACAAGCTTTGTTAGATGAAGCTGAAAGAGAAGCTAATAACAGCACCCTTGCTAGATTTATTAGAAACTTAGAGTCAAGGGTGTACGCTAAATTATCTTCTCAGTTGGTAGAAAGTTTGTTTGGTGAAAACCCACAAACGTCTGGTTCTATAGAACTAGAGGGCAACACCATAGAATACGAAGTTGATGAGGAGTACATTACACTAACGGTAACGGATGAAAACGGCGAAACAACTACTATTATTTTTCCTCTTAATAGCTTTACTTTCTAGCTGCGTTCTACTTGATTCCAAATACTCGCTAGAAAATTTTAAGATAACCCGCCTAGCAGAGATGGCCTCTGTTATAAACACTGAACTGTGGGAGTTACCGCAACCAAAAACCAAACCCGTTGTTGCAGTCTACCCAAGTTCGTTTTTAGATCAGACCGGTCAGCGTCGTAGCAACAGCACTTTTGCTACGTTTAGCACTGCGGTTACCCAAGCGCCGTACACGCTTTTGATACAAGCGCTCAAGCATACTGCGCAAGGGGATTTCTTTGAGGTCGTCGAACGTATCGGTCTTGATAATCTAAGTAAAGAACGTCAGCTTATTCGTTCTACTAGAGAAAGTTTTGACGAAGCACAAAAACTAAAACCCTTAATGTTTGCTGGGATTCTTATCGAAGGCGCAGTAGTTAGCTACGAAAGTAACATAAGAACAGGCGGTGCCGGAGGCAGAGTATTAGGTATTGGCATGAGCAGAAGCTATCGACAAGATACCGTTACCGTAAGTCTTCGAACCGTGTCTGTTTTGACTGGACGCATACTAACAGAGGTTACGACAACCAAAAGCATATTAAGTGTCGGCATCAACGAAGACGTGTTTAGATTTGTTTTTAATCAAACTGAACTTGTCGAAATAGAAAACGGTAACGTCGAGAACGAATCGATTACCATAGCGTTGCAATCTGCTATCGAGATGGCAGTTTTAAAGACAGTCGAAAAGGGTATAATAAAAAATTATTGGAGTTACAAAGATGATTAAATATTTATTAATCTTCTTAGCAAGCTTTGTATACGCCGCGGATAACGAAGTCTCCATAGATCAAGTTGGTGGTACCATCAACATTGATGTAGAACAGCTAGGGTCAGGCAACTTAATAGGTGGTGCATCAGCCTCTGCTGGAAGCATGACACCATTAGACTTAGACGGTGTCACGATGACTTTAGATATTAATCAAATAGGTTCAAGCAACTTATTTAGAGGAGATATCTATGCAGACTCATATACCGGTTTTTTTGAGTTTAGCGGTGGGTCAAACATTTTCGATATTCAAACAGATCCAAGCGATACCTACGGAGCTGATTCAAGCAACGTCAACATACAGGTCACCGGGTCGAGTAATGATATGTCGTTAGATCAAGCAACAAGCGCTATGGCATCTACGCTTGATTTAGATTGGATTATTAACGGTTCAAACAACACCATAGATTCTGACATAGATGTAGATTTGGCTACTAACTACATGGATATAGACGGTTCGGATAATACGATAAACTATAACGGCGATGGTTTTCAAGGCGGTTATTTTTATTTAGATCATACAGGTGGTTCAAGAACGTTAAATGTTACACAAGCTTCTACTTTGGATAACGATTGGTTACGGGTCATTAGTAATGGCTCAAATGGATCTTTCTGCATTATCCAAAACGACCAAGGAACGTCCACAAGCTGCCCTTGATGTTGGCTCAGTAGAAGAAGTATCAGGGTTTGCTCAGATAGAAAGAGATGAGTCTTTTGCTGTAACGCAAGACTTTGTCGTGCAATCCTACGACAAAGCACAAACCGAAGCAGGTCGTATGGGCATACGCTTTGTAGACGACACGACCATTAAGATTACTGAACACTCCATGGTTGTTATAGACGAGTTTGTCTTTGACCCAGACCCATCTAAATCAAAGCTAGCAGTCAACTTTCTAAAAGGCACAGCACGTTTCACTACTGGGCTTACCGGCAAAGTGGCTAAAGAAAACATGGTGTTGCGAACCAATTCAGCCACTGTCGGTATCCGGGGTACAGACTTTAGTATTACTGTAAATCCAGATACATCTGAGTCACTTTTTATACTTTTACCCGATGAAGACGGTGCGCCGTCAGGGGAGATATCGATAACGACAGCCATGGGTACAGTGGTTCTTAATCAAGCTTTTCAAGCTACCACTACGACCACCTTAGAAACTGCGCCGAGCGAACCGGTGATACTAGATTTGTCGTTAGATTTTATTGACAACATGCTTATCGTAACGCCACCCAAACGTTCTAGATCCTTTGACGAAGAACAAGGGACCACGGACACCGTAGACCCAATACTAGACTTCAACGAACTAGACATAGACTATCTGGCAGAAGAAAACTTAGGCGAAGAGGGACTAGAGTTTACCGAGCTAGACTACGATGCACTAAACGTAAACTTTTTGGAAGACCTGTTAGATATCATTAGCGAGCTAGATAAGATAGACGATGAAGACCGATTAGCACAGGAAGCAACTACAACAAGCATAAAAGGCACGGCGGTAGGACAAGATACAAAAACACAAATAACTACAATAGTTACCGGAGAAAAGATAAAATTAAGCAGAGCCGTGGGATCTAGCGCAGCTATAAACATAGATAGCGGCAATAGTTACACCGTCGTACTAGAACAAGATGGCGTGGTAAACGAAGTAAAAGTCAACGGCGGCAGCGATTCGACCATCGTCATTAGACAGGGCAATGGTTAATCGGTATTATTTGTGCATAGTTGAGAGGAACGTTTTATGCCTTTACAAAAGACTACATTCAACCCCGGGATCAATAGAGAAGGGACAGCTTACGATAACGAAGGCGGGTGGTTTGATTGTAATTTAGTTAGGTTCCGTGCAGGTAGACCAGAGAAGTTTGGCGGTTGGTCCAAGCTGCTCTCTGCTACTTATCAAGGTACAGCTAGAGCACTACACAATTTTATATCTTTAGCAGGCACTAAATACTTAGGTATGGGCACGCATTTAAAATATTACATTGTAGAAAACAACGATGCTTTTAATGACGTAACACCTATAAGAAACACCACAGGCAACAACGAAATAGCTTTTTCTGCATCAAACGGTTCGTCTACTCTTACGATTACCGATACCAGTCATGGAGCAGTACAAAATGATTTTGTTACTTTCTCTGGCGCAGTTTCGTTAGGCGGTAACATCACCGCTGCTGTTATCAATCAAGAATATCAAATAGCCACCATAACAGACGGTAACACATACACAGTAGTGGCTAAAGACACTAGTGGTAGTACAGTGACCGCAAACGGCAGTGATACAGGTAACGGACAAGGCACTGTTGTAGGAGCGTATCAAATCAATACGGGACTAGATGCCTACGTATCATCAACAGGTTGGGGAGCAAACAGTTGGGGGTCTAGCGGTTGGGGCTCGACTACGCCTTTGTCTGCTGCAAACCAATTAAGAATTTACACTCACGATAACTACGGAGAAGATTTAATCTTTAACGTTAGAGCGGGCGGTGTTTATCGTTGGATAGAGAACAACGGCACAGGGACAAGGGCCACAGCTTTATCTGACGCTACCGGTGCTAATCAAGTGCCCACAGCTGCGTTACAAGTTTTAACATCTGAAACAGACAGACATCTAATAGTCTTAGGAGCGGATCCACTTAACACCAGTAACGTTAGAACAGGATCGGTTGATCCTATGTTGATAGCATTTAGCGATCAAGAGAATCCGTTGGACTTTGAAACAAGGACCACGAACTCTGCTGGGGAGCTAAGATTGTCTTCGGGATCTTTAATTATAGGCGCAGTAAAATCAAGACAGGAGATAGTTATCTTTACCGATACGTCTGTCTACAGTATGCAGTTTATAGGACCGCCGTTTACTTTTGGTCTTAACTTAATAAACGAATCAACAGGACTGATAGGTCCAAAAGCTGCCGTGACTGGACCTAACGGTGTGTATTACATGAGCTACGATGCTTTCTACTTATACAATGGTAGTGTTCAACAATTACCGTGCAGCGTAAGAAACTATGTGTTTAGCGATATAAACCAAGGACAAGCATACAAAATAAACGCGTTTACTAACAACAAACACTCTGAAGTAGGTTGGTTCTATCCGTCAGCTAGTTCTAGTGAAGTCGATAGATACGTTATCTACAACTATCTAGAAAAAGTTTGGTACTACGGGCAGATATCTAGAACTGCTTGGTTAGACTCAAACATAGAAAGTTATCCGCAAGCTGTTTCTGGAGGATACTTATACGAACAAGAAAAAGGTTTTGATAACGATGGTTCTGAGATGACAGGCGTATTTATAGAGTCTTCTGATTTTGATTTAGGCGATGGCGACAGCTTTGCGTTCTTACGTAGATTAATACCCGATGTGAAATTCTTAGATGATGACTCTAGCTCTAACGTAAACATAGTTACTAAAACAAGAAACTTTCCCGGTGATTCACTGACCACGGACAACACCGCAACGGTTACTCCGTCAACGCAGCAAGAACACATGCGAGCGAGGGGCAGACAAGCTGCTGTACGTATAGCATCTAACGACGGCGATAGCGGTAACGTAGGAGTAGGCTGGCGTTTGGGTGCATTGCGATACGACATACGACCTGACGGCAAAAAGTAATGGCTAAGCTCTTACCAACCAGACTACCGGTTGCAACCACAGAGATAAGCGTAGATTTATACAATCGTCTGATAAGAATACTAGAGATTAACTTAGGTGAGTTTGATCCAAGCAACACCGATCAGTTTACAACAACAAAAAGAAACAATGCTATTTTTAACCCCGGAAGTATTATATGGAATACCACTGTAAATTCTTTACAGGTATGGACAGGGTTCGGTTGGTACAATATAGATGCAGCACCAGAAGAAGAACGAGGCTTGAAAGGAACTGCATCAGTTGGTACAGTTTTTGTACAGACTAAAAAAGGTTCGCAGGTATATTTATAAAATGGCAATTACAAGAGCACAGTTAGCTAAAACAACCAAGAAACGTAACCACCGAGGATGTGGTAAGGTTATGAAAGGTCGTAGGAAGAAGACTACTTATGCCTAGAAAAAAGGCAAAAATGCCTGCTAGGAACAAGAAGAACTTCCGTCCTACGAAGTCTGGGGCAGGTATGACAAAGGCTGGCGTTAAAGCCTACCGTAAACTAAACCCCGGAAGTAAATTAAAAACAGCTGTAACAGGTAAGGTTAAAAAGGGTAGTAAAGCAGCGAAAAGACGTAAGTCGTATTGTGCTAGATCTGCTGGGCAAATGAAAAAGTTTCCTAAAGCAGCAAAGAATCCAAACTCAAGATTGAGACAAGCTAGACGAAGATGGAGGTGCTAGATGACAGCTAAAGCAAGTAAAAGAGTAGGCAACGTAGGCAGAAAGAAAGTAGTCGACAAAGTAATTAAAGGTTTGAAAAAAGCCAGTAAGTTACATGCAGGTCAGGCTAAATCTTTAAGTGCTTTAAAATTAAAAAAAGGCGGCAAGGTAAAAAAGAAAAAATCTAAAAAGAAAAGTGGCCCTACGCCAACTAACCCAGCTTTGTACTCTAGAGTAAAAGCAGAGGCTAAAAAGAAGTTTGACGTGTACCCTAGTGCATATGCAAACGCTTGGTTAGTTAGAACATATAAAAAACGTGGTGGCGGATACAGATAATGGCCACCGGTTTAAAAAAGTGGTTCCAAGAAGACTGGGTCGATATTGGAAGAAAGAACAAAAAAGGTGGCTTTGCTAAGTGTGGACGTAAGAAAGCGTCTACTAAAAAGAAAGGCTACCCGAAATGTGTGCCGCGTTCGAAAGCTATGTCTATGACAAAAGCGCAACGGGCAAGCGCCGTAAGGCGTAAACGAGCGAAAGCTCAAGGGGTTGGTGGTAAACCAACAAATGTTAAAACTTTTGCAACGAAGAAAAAACGTAAAACTTCTGCAAAGAAAAAAAGGAGATAGCTATGCCGGGAATGATGAAAAAAGCCAAAGGTATGAGAAAAGGCGGAGTAATGAAAGCCAAAGGTATGAAAAGAGGCGGAAAGGTTAAAAAAGCTAAATACGCTAAAAAAGGCGGAAAGAAAAGAAGATAACGAGTGGCACATCTGATTAGTAATATCCCACACTTTCCGTGTTGGGTAAGAAGAGAGTTTACCGCTAATCATCTAAAATACCACGGCGAGTACCTACACGCCTTGGCAATAGCGGTGAATACAATTCCAGATAGGTCGTTAAGTTTTCAAGTAGTCTTTACAGGATTTGAAGAAGATGATCCTGATAAAAACATACACGGTGGTGCTATGTGGGCACGTATGCCAATACAAGCGCTAATAGCAGATATACCCGTAGACGAGTGGCCAGAACCCATGGAAGATCATTTAGCACAACCATGGGACTGCGAGTCTAGAGATCATTCTATTGTTACCATGGATAGAGTTAGCTCTAGTCCTTGGCAATGTAAGATCGATGGCGAGTTCTACACAGGTAAGTATTTGTTTACCGTTGACTACACCAACAACGCGATAGCTGATTGCCCAGCGCAACACAAGCAATCGCATTTACTTTATATTACTGAAGACTGTAAATGGAAAGGCAACATGGTTGCTTTACCAAACAACAGAGTGCGAGCGACTAGCCCAGCACTTTGGGTTACAGGACAGGGGGCGCCGGACTTTGCTCCGTCGCAACATTTACATTCAGCCGAGGGGCACGAAAGTTATTTGGATCCGCTGATAACATTTAATAACTTATACGAAGAGTGAGTAGAATATTATTAGGAGTCGTAGGGGTATTAGCTATAGCTCTATACTTTCTATGGAGCCAGAACTCGAGACTGGCTTCACTCAACCAAGCTTTTGAGTTGAGGGACCAAGAACAAAGAGCTGCGATAGAATCTTTGCAATCTGATTTTAAAGTGCAGACCGAAGGGCTACTAGCCATACAGTCACGCAACCAAGAAATAGAGGCAGAGATGTCTAGATACTTAGATATCTTCAAACGACACAATCTAAGTAAGCTAGCCGCAGCTAAACCCGGACTTATAGAAACTAGAGTAAACAATGGCACTAAAGATGTATTCGACAGTATTGAAGCAGACAGCCGTAGCATTGATCGTCTTAATGACGGTCTACAGTTGCAGCCTGATTCCTAAACAAGTAGACGTCATATCTAAACCAATAGATAGGCAGATAGCACAGCCTATGTTGCCTAGAGGTATAGATTTAAAAGAACCATATTGGTATGTAGTATCTGAGAAGAACATCGATGAGTTCTTAGACAAACTAAAAAAAGAAGAAGGCAGAATTGTTTTTGTTGCTATGTCTATACCAGACTATGAGCTCATGTCTTACAATATGCAAGAACTTAAACGTTATATTAACGAACTCAAAGAGGTTGTTGTGTACTACAAGAAAGTTACAACCAAGGAGGTAAAATGAAGATATCGCAAGAAGGTATAGACTTAATAAAACACTTTGAGGGTTGCGAGTTAGAAAGTTATTTATGTTCTGCTGGCGTGTTAACAATAGGCTACGGCACAACTAAAAACGTAGTCGAAGGCATGAAGATATCGCAGCACCAAGCAGAAGAACTGTTAGCCAAGGACTTAGAGGAGTTTGAAGGATACGTCGAAGATCTTATTGACGTACCGTTAGAACAAAACCAGTTTGATGCTCTGGTAGCATGGACCTATAACCTAGGACCAACGAACTTAAAAACTTCTACGTTAAGAAAAGTTTTAAACAAAGGCGCGTACGACGACGTAGCAGAGCAAATAAAACGATGGAACAAGGCCAACGGTAAAGTTTTAAACGGTTTAGTACGCAGAAGAAACGCTGAAGCAGAACTTTTTGACGGTAACGACTGGCACGTTTATTCATAAAAATAGTGGCAGTAGAATAAATTTGCACATACAATAGAGAAAACTTAAACGAGAGACTATGCAGTTACAAGAGTCACTAAACATAGCAAAAGGTTTAGGTCGTTTTGAAGACGACCATATAGCTCACGTGGCAACGGGAGAAACCGTTGTGCCTAAAGGCATATTAGATGCTAACCCAGAGCTACGCAAAATGCTCCACGATCAGTTTAAAGAGCTTCAAGTCAACCCAGAAGAATTTGTAGTTGGTTCACCGGCTATGAAAATAAACCCTGCAACGGGTCAGCCAGAGTTCTTTTTAAAGAGTTTAACCAAAGGATTAGAAAAATTTGCAGAGAAGTCTGGCCTTAAAAAGCTGGGTAAAAAACTAGCGCCGTTAGCTCCCATAGCTGCTGCTTTTATACCGGGCGGACCAATAATATCTGGAGCTGTAGGGGCAGCAGCAAAAGGATTTTTAGGCGGAGAAAAACCAAAAGATTATGTTGCTGATGCAGCGTTAGGCGCAGGCATAGGCGCGTTAGCGCAAGGAGCTACAGAGGGGTTTACTAAAGAAGGGTTAAGTCCTTTTGTTAGTGGTCCTACTCCATCTGGCGGACCTCAATTAAAAACTTCTGTAGGTTCTCGTATTATAGAGGGACTTAAAACAGGAGGCATTGAAGGACTGAAAGATCAATTAATTATGTCAGACAGCCCTCTTGGAAAATTTTTACAAACAGAGGCTGGGCAAGAATTAGCCGGTAGATTAAAACTACAAGGACTAGGCGATACACTAGAAGACGCAAGCAAAGGTATTATAGGGTCAAACACAGCAGCTGCATTGTTTGGTGGCGACACAGGCGGTGGCGGAATCATGGGCGGCGGCACAGGCGGTGGCATGGGAGGATTAGGTGGCATAGCCACTTTAGCTCTTGTGAAGAAATTGCTAGATCAGCCAAGTAAAAGCCCAGAAGACATAGTGCCAACTGGGGTATCTGCTTTCGGTTATACACCAGAGCAAATGCAAAACATACCAAGTTACAGAATAGCTAATTTACAGCCCGCTTTAGTTGAAGGTGCACAATACGCAAACGTAAGCCCTGTTACAGCAGAAGAAGGCGGACTTTTAAAAGGGATTGCTAATATAAAAGGCTACGAAAAAGGCGGCATGGACGATGATGGTCCCGGAGACATAACACCAGCATTTTTAGAACCCGGCGAGTTTGTTATGACTAGGCCAGCCACTAGAGCATTGGGTTCAGAGAATCTATATAGATTAATGAAAATGGCAGAGAGTGTAGCGTAATGGCTAGTTATCTTGATCCAGTAACCACCCTGTCAGGAGTAGAGGACCCGTTTGCCGCTAAGATGCGTAGGGGCTTTTTAGAGTCCGCGTTTGATTTAGCTGCTACACCTACACCAATAGCTCAACAACAAATTGCTGGGCTAGATCCGTTACAGCAACAAGCTAGACAGTTAGCTGGCGGATTGGGTCAGTTTCAACCGTTTATACAACAAGCAGCAGGATTTTACGGTCCACAGGGAGCAAGAGACTTTTACAATCCGTACGAAGACGCAGTCGTACAACAAACAATAAGTGATTTAACAGAAAGATCTGGCATACAAGGTATAGCAGACAGAGCTGACGCTGTTAAAGCAGGCGCTTTTGGTGGTTCGCGTGGCAGACTCATGGAGTCAGAAAGGTTTAGAGCTTTAAATAGAGGGTTAGGAGAAGCCATAGGCGGTATACGATCAAGAGGGTTTGAAGGAGCAAGAGCCGCAGCGCAAGGGGCAGCTTCTGGTTTAGCTGGGCTAGCACAAACAGGACAAGCAGGATTAATAAATCAAATAGGAACATTAGGATCATTAGGTGGTTTAGGTAGAGGTATACAACAAGCAGGTTTTGACGCTACCTTTGATGCGGCTAGAAGAACTGCACTAGAGCCAAGACAAAGATTACAGACACTACAAGGTATGTTAAGTCTACTACCAAGAACACAAGCCTCTACAGTGTTTAGAGCAGCAGCCGGAACAGATCCAACAGCACAAGCATTAGGTCTTTTACGAGGCGGTGGACTAGGCGGAATACTAGGTTTCGAAGAAGGCACAGGACCAGAAGGCGTACCGCAAGTGCCTGAAGGTAAAAAGTTTGCTGGTCTAAGAGCCTTAGCTAAAGAAAGACCTGACGTGGTTAAAAAAATGGGTTACGAACAAGGCGGCGAAGTTTTTCCAGAGGATGAGGCATACAATTTTGTAGGCGGCACAGGGCCAGAAGGAGTGCCTTACCCGGTAAAGATGCAAGAAGGTGATTCTTCTAATACAACAGATAGCACAATAACTGGTTTTTTACGAAAATATAGTATTACTCCACATTTAATGGATGTAGATTTTTTTGAAGAGCCTTCTTTTGCTAAATGGGTTGATGCAACTAGAGCAGCAAATAAAGCAGGTTCTCCTATACCTTATGTGGCTCCTATGTTAAGTGATTCAATACAGGCTTTAAAAGTTGGCTACGATAGTTTTTTAAAAGAGTTTCAAGAACGAAGAACTCAAAAACAAGATAACGAAGCCGTAGCCATGATGCAAGAAGGCGGCATAGCGCCAGAGGTTTTTGAAGAGGGCGACGATGAAATAAACAACGCTCTTAATAAAATGGTAGATATGACAAGAGGAGTTGGGGGAACTGAAACCCCAATGGTAGAGATGCCAGAGGTTGACATAGAAACAGCTAGAGTTAAGTCTCCGGGAGGAAGTCAACAAGAATTTATTTCGTTAGTAAAAGAAAAAGAAGGTAATTTACAAGACGCTATAAAAATATTTTTAACAGAAAAGACAGAAGACGATAGTCCTCCTGCACAAATACAACAAGAGATACAGACTTTTGTAGACAAAGCAGAAGGCAGGTATAAAAAAGAAGTTGCTGATGCTGCTTTAAAATTAAACATAGACATAAACACCGATCAGGTTACTTTAATTACAGATGAGTTTGATAAAGAGATAGAAAGCATGTTTCCTAAACTAGCTTCTATGTTAGACGGAGAAGCCGCACAAAAAGTAGCTATGATGGAAAAGGGGGGAGAAGTAGATAATTCTGAAACCATAGAAAAACAAAAACAAATTGTAAAAGAACTTGAAGAGGCTTACGAAAGACAACTTCAAAGAGGAGACAGAGGAGCCCTTGGTGGTGGCACTAGCTACATAGATCAAGCTAAAGAAAAATTAGATCAAGCTAGAAAACGTTTAGAACAATTACAACAAGGGGTGTCTCCTTCAGATATTAGAGCCGGAGAAAAAACTCAAAAGGACCTACAAAAAGAAGCTGACGCAGCTGCGGCTAGGGGAGACTTTGACGACTTTGAGGCCACACCAAAAAAAGATGAAGGTCCTAAAGATACTCAAGACCTCATGGTTGCTACTAGAACCACAGAAGACATCATATCTCCGTACCTTCAAAACCTACAACAAGGAGCTAGAAGAATAGGAGACGCCGCTCTGCTTTCAGCTACTAATAAACAAGGCGGGCTAGCTGGCACTCTTGGAGTAATTGGTAAATCTAAATTAACAGAAGAAAAAGCACGATCAACTGGAGACTTAGCTGCTATAAACGTTCTCGGTAGGGGCACGGGATCATCAGAGCAAGCGCGGAAAGAGTTAGGTATAGCATCTATAGTTCAAAAAGAATTAGAAGGCTCAAATATTTTTCCATATACTGATGAGGGGCTACCTAATCCACTATACAATAGAATGTTTCAAGATTTAATGAATTTCTATAAAAATCAACTAGGTGCCTAGTGTGTCACTTGAGGAACTACAACAGGGCTATCTAGACGGAGATCTTTCCAGAGAAGAGTATTTAAGACTCTTAGAAAATTTACGAGCCAACCCCACAGCAATAGAGCCTACAGACGAACAAGCTGGGTTCTGGGATACTCTTTTTCAATCCACACAACAACTCATAGCTACCGGGGGAGCGGGCATACGTGTTCTCGGTGAAGCGTTTGACAACGAGGCTTTACAGAATTACGGAGATGAAGTAGTTAGAAACAGAGAAGCGCAGATAGCCAAGTACGGTAAGCCTATGCAAATAGAAGATATAGAAGGCGTGGGCGAT
>Ga0098036_1000794_pt1 | contig 12922 bp, 12 predicted proteins | sample 4_EtaG_FD_77064 | JGI IMG/M metagenome (GOLD analysis project Ga0098036, IMG submission 77064) | Marine viral communities from the Subarctic Pacific Ocean - 4_ETSP_OMZ_AT15127 metaG | ecosystem: Environmental > Aquatic > Marine > Oceanic | place: Pacific Ocean | collected 2015-01-07 | reverse complement strand
AAGACATCTTTCCATGCAAGTATGATAGCAGGACCTGAAGGTTTGGCACATCAGGGTGCAAACTGTATTGTGTTATGTAATGAGGAAGGGTATCACCGAGTTGGTGCTAGGTACTTAACTGCTTGCACAGGTATGACAATGCAGGAGATCAAGGCAAATCCTAGTAAGGCTAGAGATTCCCATGCACCTATACGAGATAAAGTAAAAATAAAAGATGCTTCTGATCGTGATATGGCATGGGTAGAGAGTGTGTGTAAAACATATAAACCTGATGTGCTTGTGCTTGATATGGGAGATAAGTTTTCTAGATCAGGTGGATTCTCAAGACCTGATGAAGCACTTAAAGCTAATGCTATACATGCTCGTATGATTGCCAAACAGCATGAGTGTGCAGTCTTTTATATGTCTCAGTTAAATGCTGAAGCAGAAGGTAAAGTAATACTTAACCAAGCAATGATGGAAGGTAGTCGTACAGGAAAAGCAGCGGAAGCTGATTTAATGATACTGATTGCTAAGAATCCTCCTAAACAGGAGACCCCTGAAGAAGAAGAAGATTTACAAAGACACTTAAATGTGGTAAAGAATAAACTAACAGGGTGGCATGGATCAAGGATATGCACACTCAATTATAAAATAGGAAGGTATGAGTTATGACAAAATATCTAACGTGTATCAAGTGTGACATAGAGCAACCTGTAACACAGTTTATTGCAATGAAGTCAGGTGAGATAAAAAGAACCTGTAAGTCCTGCAAGAATGGTCACAAGGCTATAATCAAAAAGCTAAGGAGTGAAAATGAATACCCTAGCGAAGACTACTGTTGCCCTATATGTGAGAGAGATATAGAGGAGTTATCTAAGTATGGTCAGATGAGAATGAAGAATTGGGTACTAGATCATTGCCATGAAACCAATACCTTTAGAGGTTGGATATGTCATCACTGTAATACTGGACTTGGAGCATTTGCTGATGAGACAAGAAGATTAGCAAATTCTACAAGATACTTAGATGAACATAGAGCTAAGATAGAAAAGTCAGAAAGTATGTATACTAAGAAAGATATACCTGATCTGATGCAAGAGTTACATCAACAACAGATTCTTGCTAAGGAGTGCGATCAAAGAAATTATCATAAACTACAATACTCTAATTCCTCTCAAAGAGAAGTTGGTAGACTTAAAAAACTAATAAAGTTAATTGAAGCAGGTCTTGATGTAGAAGACTATGAGAGTGGCACTGTATTAGTTAATGGTAAGTTTGTAGTCACACTATTGAATGATAATTGGAGAAATCTGTATAAGAATAAATGGTACAGACATAAAGCTGATATACAACACTTCATAGATAATTATGTATTAAAGGAGTATAAACAATGAAACTAACACTAGATGTAGAAAATACAGTAACCAAACGAGGTGGCAAGATGCACCTTGATCCATTTGAATCTACTAATAAATTAGTAATGGTAGGTTGTTTAACAGATACAGGAGAAGAGTATTTGTTTAGAGATAACTTTGATGGTGTGCAAGAGTTATTAGACAAGGCTACTATTCTTATTGGACACAACATATCTTATGACCTGATGTGGTTATGGGAATGTGGCTTTAAATATGAGGGTTCTGTCTTTGATACTATGTTAGCTGAGTACATAATACAGAGAGGTATAAAGCAACCCCTATCACTTGAAGCCTGTGCTGAGAGGTATGACTTAGACACAAAGAAACAGGATACATTAAAGGAGTACTTTAAACAAGATATAGGAGTAGATGAAATACCACCTGAAGAATTATCAGAATATCTGTCTGCTGACTTACATGCTACTCAACAATTATCTGATACTCTTTATAAAAAATTAAATACTATAGAATATAGTAAGCTTATGGATTCGGTATTATTGACTAATAAGGTATCAATTATACTTGCAAAGATATACAAGAGAGGTTTTTCTGTTGACAAATCTAAATTAGATCAGGTTCGCACAGAGTTTGAGAAAGAGAAACAGGAGACAGAGAAAAGATTACAGGCACAAGTATCAGAGTTGATGGGAGATACATCTATTAACTTAAACAGTCCTGAACAGATGTCTTGGGTTATCTATAGTAGAAAGCCTAAAGAGAAGGCTACGTGGATGAATAACTTTACTCCTTATATGAATAAGGCAGACTTTATGTACAACTTAGATATAAACTCTGATATAGTGTATAGAACTACAGCAGTTACGTGCAAAGAATGTTATGGTACAGGTCATCTTAAAAAGATAAAGAAAGATGGTAGTCCTTATCTTAAACAACCTAAGTGTCCTGCATGCGAGGGTAGTGGTTATTTGTTTAAACCTACAAATAAAATAGCAGGATTTAAATTTAACCCACCTACTTCCAAGTGGGTGACTGCCAATGGTTTTAGTGTTAATAAAAATATGTTGGCTACATTACAGACATCAGCTAAGAGAACTAATAATACAAAAGCATTACAATTCTTAACTGATCTGCAAAGAGTATCAGCTTTGGATACATACTTATCATCTTTTGTAGAGGGTATAAATATATATTTAAAACCTGATAGCAAACTGCATGTAAGGCTATTACAGCATCGTACTTCTACAGGAAGATTTAGTGGTGCAGAACCAAACATGCAGAACATGCCTAGGGGTGGTACATTTCCTGTTAAGAAAGTATTTGTTTCACGATGGCAGGGTGGTAAGATACTTGAAGCTGACTTTGCACAGTTAGAGTTTCGTACTGCAGCTTATTTATCACAAGACAAAACAGCAATGAAGGAGATTGAAGATGGATTTGACGTACATAGCTATACAGCTAAGATTATTACTGAATCAGGGCAGAAAACTTCTAGGCAAGAAGCAAAAGCTCATACCTTTGCACCCCTCTACGGAGCAACAGGATTTGGGAGAACGTCTGCTGAAGCAAAATATTATGAACAGTTCACAGAAAAGTACAAAGGAATCAAGTTATGGCACTCCAGATTGGCTAAAGAAGCTTTAGAGTCTCGTATGATAACTACACCATCAGGTAGACAGTTTTCATTTCCTGACGTAGAAAGAAGAAGAAATGGTAGTGTGAGTCACTTTACACAGATAAAGAATTATCCTGTACAGTCATTCGCTACTGCTGATATAGTGCCATTAGTATTGGTGCATATGGATGAAATGTTAGCTAGATACAAGTCATGTATAGTAAACTCTGTACACGATTCTGTAGTAATTGATATTCACCCTAAAGAAGTACAACAAGTGTTGTATTTAATAAAACAACTCAATAGTAATCTAACTAATATTATTGAGAAACAATTTAGAATTGAGTTCAATGTTCCTTTATTATTAGAAGCAAAAATAGGTGATAATTGGCTTGACACTAAAGATGTTGCGTGATATAACTATGAAACTTAATAAATAGAAAGGAAAATATATGACAGAACTAGTAAGTATAAACACTGATAATTATGCCGCTATGGCGAAAGCTATGGGTTTATCAGGAGAGTCAGGCAGTTCCCCTAAGAAGAGTAATAACTTAAATAGATTAAGAATATGGCACTCTCCTTTAATGGGGATGGAAGAGGTCAATGGAAAGACCAAGAAGACTGAGGTAGTAGAGGGTGGAGCATATCGCTTAGAAGTTATTGACGGTGATAAGTCTACTTTTTATTATGCAAAGGAAATGTCAGTTAGACCTTTTATACAAAGATTTATGTATAGAAGATACCTAGCTAATTCCAATGCAAAGCAGGGAGAGCCAAAGGGTACATACCATAGAACTATTATGGCAGATACTCTTAATATAGACTTAAAGGATAACACAGGTAAGTTTAATTGTGGTAAGCCTACAGGATATATAAAAGACTTTAAGGCTCTACCGTCTGACATGCAGGACTTGATTAGACAAATTAAAAGAGTTAGAGTTGTCTTTGGTACAGTTAAGCTTACAAATCCTGTAGATGCAAACGGTAATGATGTTACCTTAGAAGAAGTACCTTTCATATGGGAGATTGATAATAAGGATGCCTACAAAACTGTAGGAGAACAATTTACTCTTTTCTCCAAAAAAGAGAGACTACCTCTACAACACAGAATTGATTTTTCTGAAACTATAGAGAATCCTCTACCTAATGGAAGTAGCTTCTACACTCCTGATGCTAGTGTAGATATAACGAAGTCCTACGAAATAAAAGAAGAAGAGCATAAGACATTCTCTGATTTTATGGATTGGATTAAAAACTACAATGATTACATATATAAAGAGTTTGACGAGAAAGCTTATGCTAGTCAGAAAGAATCAACTGAAGATGAGATTGAAACTGTCGATCAATTTATAGATGTAGAACTAGAAGAAGGAGTATCCTAATGACACACCCTGCTGAACTGCTTGTGCATCAATATATGTCTGATGCTGTAAATGGAAAGTCTACTATGTCAGAAGAAGTTATTGAACAGGTAGGTAACGATGTAAAAGATGCACTTAGAAAGCAGTTTGGTGGGGGAGTCAAACGTGGTGACTTCAGACTACGTATGTCAAACTTGGGAAGACCCACTTGCCAACTGTGGTTTGAGAAAAATAAACCTGAAACTGCTTCTGCTAAACCTAATAATTTTATGATGAACATGATGTTAGGAGATATAGTTGAAGCAGTGTTCAAGGGTTTACTAAAAGGTGCAGGAGTTAAGTATGAAGAACCTGAACATGTATCATTAGACGTTGATGGTACAAATATATCAGGCACTTATGACTTAGTAGTTGATGGTGCAGTAGATGATGTTAAGTCAGCTTCAGGTTGGTCGTATGACAATAAGTTTGTTGATTACGAAACACTAAGAGACGGAGATGCCTTTGGTTATGTTAGTCAGTTAATTGGTTACGCAAAAGCTGCTAAAAAGAAGATAGGTGGTTGGTGGGTAGTCAATAAAGCTAATGGTAAATTTAAGTATGTGTCAGCAGAAAATGCTGATGTATATTATGAGATGAGTAAGATAAAAGCAACTGTAGAAACAGTAAAGCATAATAAGTTTGAAAGGTGCTTTGAAGATTCAGCAGAAACATGGAGAGGTAAACCTACAGGAAATAGAAGGCTAGGAGTTACCTGTGGCTTCTGTGATTACAAGCATGCCTGTTGGGAAAACTTAAAAGAACTCCCCTCTGTTATGTCAAAAGCTAAGATACCACCTACTGTATATTATACAGAATTGCAAGAAAAGTATCTATAAATGTCTCCTCATAAAGTAAGAAGAGAAGCCATAAAATATGGGTATAGGAGTGGATTAGAACATAAAATTTCTATGGCTCTTGATACTATAAAGTATGAGTATGAGTACGAAAGTATCAAGATAGAATGGGAAGACTTAGCTTATCGCACCTATACTCCTGATTTTATATTAAATAATGGTATTATAATAGAGACTAAAGGTAGATTTTTAACAACAGATAGAAGAAAACACTTGTGCATACAGAAGCAACACCCTAAACTAGATATTAGATTTGTTTTTACAAACAGTCGTAGTAAGCTAAGTAAAGGTGCGAAATCTACCTATGCAGAGTGGTGTATAAAAAATAATTTTAGATATTACGACAGAATTATACCTGAAGATTGGTTAAAAGAAAAAGGTAAAAACAAACACCCTAACTTTATTAAATTTAAACCTACTAAAATAAGGAGAGCAAAATGACATTACAACATAGACCAAGCAGTTCATACTTCATAGAAATACAACCTAAAATGCTAGACTCTGATTGGACAGGAGAATTGGAAGTTAATATAATAACTTCACAAAATAACCCTTTACCTGAAGAAAGCAGAGCACATATGTTGCATCTGTGTCAGCTTGTAGCTAGTACAGTGGCTCTAATGGAAAGAAGACCTGCCTTAATAGATGAACTAGAAGACTTCTTAGGAGAAGAAGAAACATACTACAAAGAGCAAGACAAAAAGAAGGTAACAACTACCGTTAAAGATAATGTTATAACCTTAAAATTTAATAAGGAAACAAAGCATTGACTTTAGATAATAATAGTAGTACAAAAGACATGAGACATTTGGAATATATGCAATATATGGCAGATAAGGAGAAAGATATGGAAAAACCTGATATGGTTAATAGTCCTATTCATTACAACAAAGCAGGTATTGAAACTATTGATGCCTTAGAAGCTATGTTAGTTAATGGGTTTGATTATTATTTACAAGGAAATATAGTTAAATATCTATGGAGATATAGATACAAAAATGGTATTGAGGACTTAAAGAAAGCACAATGGTATCTTAATAAATTGATTGAGGTCTACGATGGTAAGAGTTAAAATAATGATGACTGTTTCTGTAGACCCTGATGAATATCCTATACCTTCGGATGGTAGGGTGGGGGATGAAATAGAAGATTATATTACAGATGTAATACATGAATTAGATGGAGTTAAAATTAAAAATATGAGAAGTGTAACTGAGGAGACATAAATGCTTAAAAATTATTTACCAACAGACTATCAAAACTTCATAGCACTCTCTCGCTATGCAAGATGGAAAGACGATGAGCAAAGAAGAGAGAATTGGGGTGAAACCGTAGACAGATATTTTGACTATATGAATAATCATCTTAATAAAAATTATTCGTATAGTATTACAAAAGCTCTAAAAGAAAAGCTTACAGATCAAATAATGTCATTAGGTGTAATGCCTAGTATGAGAGCATTGATGACAGCAGGTCCTGCTTTAGATAGATGTCACGTAGGGGGTTACAACTGTAGCTATATACCTGTAGATAGTCCTCGTTCATTTGACGAATGTATGTATATACTTATGTGTGGCACAGGTGTAGGATTCTCTGTTGAAAGAGAGAACGTAGATAAATTACCTATAGTTAATGAGCATTTTGAAGACAGCACTACAATTATAAAAGTAGGTGATAGCAGACCGGGTTGGGCAAAAGCATTACGTGAATTAATAGCTATGTTGTATGTAGGGCAAGTGCCTACTTGGGATGTTTCAGAGGTTAGACCAGCAGGTGCTAGACTAAAAACATTTGGTGGTAGAGCATCAGGACCTGCACCATTAGTTGAATTATTTCAATTCTGCATACAGAAGTTTAAGGGTGCTAAAGGTAGACGATTATACCCTATTGAGTGCCATGATTTAATGTGTAAAATAGGTGAGGTTGTAGTTGTAGGTGGAGTTAGACGTTCTGCCCTTATCTCACTATCTAACTTAGGTGATGACCAATTAAGACATGCTAAATCAGGAGAATGGTGGGATGAACCTGACAAAAATATAAAAAGAGAAGGTCAGAGAGCTTTAGCTAATAACTCTATAGCATATAAAAATAAACCTGAAATGGGTACTTTCATGCGAGAGTGGACATCTTTATATGAATCTAAGTCAGGAGAACGTGGCATATTTAATAGACAGGCTGCTAAAGTTAAAGCATCGGAGAATGGTAGACGTGATATTGAGCACGAGTTTGGGTGTAATCCTTGTAGTGAGATTATACTTAGACCCTATCAATTCTGTAATCTTACTGAGGTAGTGTGTAGAGTCACAGATGACTTAGTATCCTTAAAAGAGAAAGTGCGTATGGCTACTATTCTTGGTACGTTTCAATCTACCCTTACTAACTTTAAATATTTACGTAAGGTATGGAAGGATAATACAGAAGAAGAGAGATTGTTAGGTGTATCTTTGACAGGTATTCTTGACTGTCCTATATGGACAAAAGAAGTATTAGAGATACTAAGAGACGTAGCAGTAGAAACTAATAAGAAGATTGCTAAAGATTTAGGCATACCACAGTCAACTGCAATTACTTGTGTCAAACCTAGTGGTACAGTTAGTCAATTAGTTGACAGTGCTTCAGGTATCCATGCTAGGCATAATGACTACTACATCAGGACTGTACGTGGTGATAATAAAGACCCAATCACACAGTTTATGAAAGATAGTGGCATACCTAGTGAGCCTGATGCAGGTAAACCTGACAGCACAACTGTGTTCAGCTTTCCTATGAAGTCACCTTCAGGTGCTGTTACGAGAACACAGATGTCTGCTATTGAACAGCTAGAGTATTGGCTTATGTTCCAAAGACATTGGTGTGAGCACAAGCCTTCCGTTACTGTATCTGTTAAGGAAGATGAGTGGATGAAAGTAGGAGCATGGGTATACGATAACTTTGATGAGGTATCAGGTATATCTTTCCTGCCATTTAGTGACCATACATATGCTCAAGCACCGTATCAAGACATAACAGGTGAAGAGTATGAGCAAGCATATAAGAAGATGCCTGAGTCTATTGATTGGTCTAAGTTGGCAGACTATGAGAAAGAAGACACTACTAGTGGTGGAAGGGAACTAGCTTGCACAGCAGATGCTTGTGAGATGGTTGACATACAGGCTAGTTAGTGTTAGAAAGTGGTGAGTTACTTTGGTGGCAATGGTGGTTATTAATAGCCATTACCATCAACACCATGATTAATATGATTGTGTTCTTTAAAGGAAGGAAGCTACACATCCGAGAGTTTTTACATTTAAAACCTAAACCAAAAAGGAGTATAAAATGAGAGAAATGCTATTAAATGCCGCAAAGTCTTATTATGTTGGACTAATAAATAAACATATATCAAACGTAGAGATACTATTAACTAGGTCTGTTGGTATTGGAGAACATCAAGATATCCAACAAGCTATTGATGCCGAGTTAGATGCAGTAGCTACTAATGATGACAAACTTAACATGATAATAAAATATTTTGAAAGGAGACAAGAAGATGAGGATACAAAAAAAGATAAAAAGTAGACAGGCTAGAGGTCTAGGGAAATATGATGCTCCTTTGTTTATTCAGTATAAAAAAGGTATTACATCTTTTTATAGAAATGAAACATCCCCTTATAAGACAAATACAATGCAACATAGAGAATGGTCAAGGGGTTGGAATGTTGCATATGCAGAAAATTTAAAGAAGGTGAAAAATGCAGAGTCTAGAAGAAGAAGCGAGAAAATTCATGCAGGCTAACCTAGTTAGTGCAGAGGTTATGACTGCTGATTTTTATGAAGCACGAGCAGGACAGACTGCCATCTTCCCAAAAGAAAAAGCCTTAGAGTATTTAGCTCTAGGCTTGACAAGTGAAGCAGGGGAAGTTGCAGGCAAAGTAAAGAAACTTATACGTGATGGTAAAGGTGATAAGGAATCAATAGCTTATGAGGTAGGGGATGTTCTTTGGTACTGTGCTGTGTTAGCTAGTGAACTAGGAGTTAGTTTGAATACTATTATGAAAAAGAACTTAGAAAAGTTACATGGTAGGAAAGAACGTGGTACATTAGCAGGATCAGGAGATAATAGGTAAATATATTGACTAGGGGAAATGTATTATGATTATTAATCACAATCCCCTAGCAATTTGTATTAATTCTTCTAGGTGATCTACGTTTTTTAAATCTATTTCTTTGGTTTTATAAGAATCTGGATTGTCTCGCATCATAGCTTCTAAAACTTGTACTGCTCCTAATCTGCTTCTTGCAGGTAAACTTCTATATCGCCTTAATTTACCTAATACAGAAGATTGTTCATCAGCTAACATAGCATCTGCTAGTGATTCCTTTCTTATACCTTTTAAAAGTTTATCTACTCTAGCTGCTACATAAGCATCTGGTTTTTCTACCTTCAACTCTTTTGCTTCTATATAAAAATTTTCTAAAGCATCTGTCATTTCTTCTGCCACTCTTTCGGCAGTATCTTTATCGGCTATTCTATTTATACTAGGAAAAGGAGACTTAGCCATATAATCTTTATATGTAAAACCTAAAGCTCCCAATTTAGCTATGTATTTAGGAGGTAATCTATTTACCGTAGCACCTGTAAAAACTTTAAAAATAGGTATTAATCTTTCTGGAATACCATCTATTCTAGGGTCTTGGCTGTAGGGAAAATCCTTGTCCTCAAAATCTGTACCGAAATAGTCATCAATAGTGTTTAAAAAAGGTTGTACCCTTCTATTAAATGGAACAGAAAACTCTTCCATAAATGCGTTATATCCGTCTTTATATAATGGGTCTACCCTGTAATCCCTCTTTAAACTAGTTTGCGTTGTAAAATCTGTTCCTTGTAAAACAGGTTGTAAAAAGCCAACTGCAGCATCTCCTAAAACTCTACCTGCTGTAGCAAAAAATTTATTAAATCCATCTAGATTATCATAATCTTGCATATCCTTAACAACATTAAATATATTACCTACGTTTCTAGAATTTATGCCAGATAGAGCTTCTGCAACTTCTTTCGTGTCTATATTTTTGACACCTCTTCCCCCAAAGAAGGATGATCTTCTTATATATTCACCTATTAATAAATAAGGAACTAGTATAGGACCATACACTCTAGCATCAAATTCACCACCCATGCCATCTTTTAGCTTATACCACTCTGATCCACCATATCCTTCAGGATCACGCAGTAACCACCCTAAAGGTAATAAAACCATAGAGCCTGTTATTCCCTCTGCTAATTGTCTGTAACCTTCTTCATTAACTGCTTCTTTAGCAAAAGGTACATCTACACCCATATACTTTTTCTTTGAACCTATTCTTTTAATTCTACTACCCTGAAGCATGAATCTTGTTTTAAACAGACCTAATGCTAAACCTGCAACATTATAATTAAAAGCCATTTCTAATGCTTTTATCGCAAAACGAGGGAAGGGTATAGGAAGAGTAAGAGGTGAGTTTGTTATTAATCTATTTATGTCCTGACCTAGTTTTGTTTTAGGTTCAGCACCATAGGTAAATTCAAGTGCATAATCTACACCTCTAGCTAACATACCTTCTGGCACATCCTGATCGAAAGTACCCTTTTGAAAAATATCCATAAGGTCTTTACCTTCATCCATGAGGTCTCTCTGTATCTGAGCCATCATAGCACCTCTTCTATAATAAGATTCTTGAAATCTATTAAAAATATTTATAGTGTGCACCATCTGCTCCCAAATATCAAAACCTTTAGTTATACCTTTTTCTACAAAGGCTCTAGGAGCACTAAAAGCTGCAGGATCAGCACCTGATAAGGTTTCTGTATGTGGATTTTTTCTTCTTGAAGTAGCACTCACTTCCATATATTGATTCCATATCCTAGCATTTTGTTTTGGATATAACTCTAATAACATGTTAGACATATGAACAGCCTGTTCTATATCGAAATACGTATGTTTTAACTGTGCAAACTGTGATCCATAGAATTTTTTATTTGGATTGCCTATAATAGGAAGAGTTTCTATACCATGAATAAATGTGTCTATACCCATTCTAGGAAATTGAGCATGATTATTTCTCATAGCAGTAACAAGAGCAGAAACTAGGGAAGCTCTACGTATATTATTTAATCTTTTTAATACACCAACAATACTTCTACCTAAACCACTTTCCTCTACTTTTTTGCTAATTTTACCAAATGCTGTAGTCTTAACCTCTCCTAAAGACATCTTTCCTACAAGACTATCAACTGTCTCACCTAGAGACATATGAGCATCTTCTTCTGCAATTTCTTGTTTAGTTCTAGTACGATTCATAAAACTTAATTTGTCGGCTAGAGCACTATGTTTACCCATTATAGAAGCTGATTTACTAACTTCAGAAAAAACTATAGCACCATATTCTCTTTTTCCTACTCCGTATTTAGCCATTATCTGCCAAGGTACATCTATATTTATATCATCACTGAGTAATATTTTATATACCCTATCGCTTATTTTTTCGCCCTTTTTAGGTTTTCCAGATTTATCTTTTTTCAAAGGCTCAAATAATTTTAATACTCTTTTTTCTCTAGCTAAGTACTCTTTGCGAGTTCCACCTTTATTTACTACTTGAAATTGTCTAAGTGTCTTTATATTTTTTCCTAAATCAAATATATCAATAATAGCACCCATTGTTCTATTATACATATTTATATTTATGGCAGGTTCTATAACCTCTGTTTTTTGTCCTAATTCATCTAATACTTCTCTACCTTCTTTTTTTATAATTTCTCTGTCTATATCAACTAAATTACCTCTTGCATCTACTTTAAAAGCAGTTTTACCATACGTTTCTTCTAACTCTTTTCTAAACGAAGATGCAATGTCTTTACCGTTTGCACTTTTGTCTATTCTTTTTTTACCAGCATTAGCTCTTTTTTTCTCTACTTCTTTAACTATTCTAGTCATTTCAGCTTTTTTTAACACAGGCTTAGTTCTAGCTGTTCTAATAGTTCCTAAACCACTAGTAAAACCACCTATTACTGAACCTATTCCCATAGCAGTTAATGTTCTATTTTTATCATAATTTTTGCGAATACCAGCTTCTATTTCAGTACCCTGAACTATAGTGTCTAAGTAACCAGCTGCGGCACCATCTATACCTGCACCTACAGCGACAGACCCTACCGTAGCTTTTACTATCTGTCCTTTGGTAGCCTTTTTTACAGCACCTTTTATTAACTGGCTTCTAACTCCTTGAAATAAAAATTTAGAAGCACCTAAAGATAATATAGAAGATGGAGATGAAAATCCTGCCGCAATGTGACCACCCACAGCATCTATTATTTCTAATGCTGATTCGGATGCTGACATACCCTCAAATCTTTTCTTGTTAAATATACCACCTACAGTATTACTCCAACCGAATATAGGAGCAAGTCTCTCTGTGTCCTGATATAACATAGCAGTTGCTTTTAATGCTCTTTGCGTTTTGTTAAAGTTTTCTACATCCCCTTCTGCTCTATATTTTTCTGCCTTTTTAGATAAATTTTGTATGAAATCTCTTTCAGCCAATGCATTTTTTTCATTACCTGTAGTAAATCTGTAGTTATCTAACCAATCATCTACTAAATTAACATTAGTTGCTTCAAGCACACCCTTACCAACTCCGGGTATTGCACCAAGTCCTTGAAATAAATCAGCACCAGCAGTT
>Ga0098036_1000787_pt1 | contig 12968 bp, 20 predicted proteins | sample 4_EtaG_FD_77064 | JGI IMG/M metagenome (GOLD analysis project Ga0098036, IMG submission 77064) | Marine viral communities from the Subarctic Pacific Ocean - 4_ETSP_OMZ_AT15127 metaG | ecosystem: Environmental > Aquatic > Marine > Oceanic | place: Pacific Ocean | collected 2015-01-07 | reverse complement strand
AACTTCGAAAATTGAACCTTTGATAACTCTTTCATAAGCCTAAAATTTTGTAAGGGTTCCACAACCATCTGACCCTCGGCCACGCCCTAAACAATCCCGCGGTCCTATGGCTGCAACAAATTTGTCCTGAATCCGAAAATATCCCGTTCTCCAATAAATCCCGTATCATTGACCCGCCTATCCCCATCCGGCGAAAGGCACTCTTCACGTACACATAATGCAGCACCTCCGGCGAATACGCGCACCAACCCCAAACGGAAGAGGGAGCAGAAGGATCGCAAGCGACCATAATGCTCATATTGGGGAGATTTTTTTTGAGGATAGTGTCGTGGTAGTAAAGGGTGATATGGGGGGGTACGGGGGTACGGGCCACCCCGCCGCGGCCTCTGCCGACCTGGGGGTTCCAAGGCGAGTCATCTGCCACCCCGCGGGTCCAGGAATCCATGACCAGGCCCAGCTCCATCTCGCCAGCTGTCCCGTCAGGATCCAGAGGGCGCAGCAGCACTTCGACATCACTACGCGGGTTCACAACCCGATTGCCTAAGTCATAACCCATTGATATTGCTGGGTTTTGTTCCAAGGCGGTGGCTTGTTTATACATCGTTTAAACGTTCCAGCTCTGGCAGTTCGTTTGCCACTGCATGAGCAATCGTTTCATCGCCGCGCAGCTCATCCAGCAGCTGAGTGTCACTGAGCTTGCCCAGGTTCACCTGGATCGCAGCCACGCTCTGAATGTCATTCCAATCTGAGGGCCTTCGATTCTTGAGGTAGAACGCGGTGGCTTGATGATTGCCGCCCTCGATCTGCTCCATCAGATGCCCTGTCACCTTCTGCATCCCTTTCGCACGCCCGCGTATTATATGCTGATCAAGTTGATCGAATTCGTCTTTCTTCCGTGAAAACGTGGCAGGATCTAAATCCAGGTTATGAGCGATATCCTGCTCATTGAGGCCAAGCGCAGCCATGCGCTCGATGTCTTGGTAGGTTTTTGCGTCAGGTATCCATTTCTTCGCCATGGCTTCCTTGCCTTGTGGATGCGGCTGACGCGGGTATTAGAGGGACCGCCAGCCGCGTGGAGAAAAAGAATGAGTATTTTCACGCTATCAAGTTATTTGAGGGATTGTCAACTTTTTTGATGATCATGCACTTTCGAGGTATTCATTCAACCATTCGGGTTTGATGGCGCGAGCCTTTCCTGGCTTGATGGACTTAATCTTATTCAGTCGGCAAAGGCGTCTGATGGTGCAGGATGAGAGTTTGATGTTGAACATGCCGAGCATGTATTGCGAAGCCTCTTCGGAGTCTAGGAATTTCTTGTCAGCGAGTTGCTGCACGTTGATGATTTGCTGCATTTTCGATTACTGTTTTAAAGTGATGGAATTGATTCCAGTGCTGTTGAATCTGTTCCAGGTTAAGATCCGGCAGGGATTGCCGAATGATGGTGCGATAGAATTGGAATGATGAGCAGCCGCGTTGCTTAGATGATTGATCTTCCTGGCGTGGTTGCTCTGGTGATGCTGTTGGTTCAGGCTGGTTGTCGTTCATCCAGTTCAGCCATTCCATGTTCCTGAGAATATATTTAGCTTTCTGTGCGTATTGTTTTCGGTTGCCTTTGTATTCCTTTGCGTAGCGTTGAGCAAATTCAAGCAGCTGCTGTTCTTGCTCTGGTCCAATATCGTCATACAGCTCCCATGCTTCAGCTTTGTTTTCCTTCTTTGGATATGCTTTCCAGAATGCTTCAAAAGCCTCGGAATATTTTGGCTCGGCAGTAGTTATCTTTTTTCCTTTTTTTCTTTCTTTTATTTTATTCCCTTCTTTATGTTGTGGTTGATTGTTGGTTAGCTGTTGGTTAGCTGTTGGTTGATTGTTGGTTGATTGAGGGTTGGCCTGTTGGTTAGCCTTACCATTCGGATTCTGGTAAACGGAGTAATTGCAGACTCTGATCAGCGTTCCGCTGTTGGTTGGCTCGATGGTTATCATTTCGCACCGTTCAAGATGCTTTTGTGCAGTCCGTAATTCTTGCCGTGAAAGGCCCAGCTGAATCTGGTCCCTGGCGGAGCTGCTGATGAAGCTGCCGCGTTCCAGTAAATATTCCTGGTTATTCCACCATACTTTATGATCAACCCATGCGGCGGATTCCAGGCAATGAATCCAATATGACCATACAGCTGGTTTTGATCTCAGCGGGTGCTTGATCGAGGATCTGTGATATAGAATGAAGCCATCCATGGCGTTGTCTTTAGCTCAGTAAAACTTTCTTTTCTGGTTCGACATCTTCATCGTTCAGATACTTTTCCAAGCGGTCAAATACCTGGGCCTGTTGTTCATAAACCAGGGCTTGCTTGGCCATCACCTCTGACATTTCTTTCATGGTTTCTAGCAGCTGTTCCTGGGTTTCTTTAGACCATGCCATTTCTTTCAGCTCGGCCAGTTCCCGCATCAGATTTTCGTATTGTTCATCAGTCATTTCTTATTCTTCCTTGCCGCTTCTTTCAAAAGCTTTCTTAATAGTTTTTTAGGTTCGTATGGAATACATCCACGGTGAAGAAATTCAGCCTTGAAAGGCTTAGGGTTTTCCTCTTCAGGATTGATCTGCCAGATCACCATGGATCTCATCCAGAATGGTAGGTTCACTGTCATCCAAGAATGCCGGATTAAACGTGGTCGGCTCGACCTCTGGCTGGCGGCGCTCGATCTTATTACCCTGGTTTAGATAACGCTTCACAGCGTCATTGATCTGCGCTCTGTTTGGTGCAGATTTCTTTTTCTTCCTTCCTTTTTTACCGCCATTAAAAATATTAAATTTAAATTCTTTGGCGCGGCGCTTTTCTAAGTAGGCATCAAGATCCTTTTGCCGCACCAGAAACGGCGTAAGGGCGCGTTGATCCTTGCCCGTGCGCTGCGCTGGCAGCTTCCCATGGTTTGCAGCACGGCGGAGCGTGCCGACATGGATCCCCGTCATCTGCTCAATTTCTGGCAGCGTGTAAAGTTTTTCAGACATGTTTCACCTTTGTTTTTCACCTGGTAATGTTTGGCCACCCGTATCCGGCGGCAATTCAGCTTTGATGTTGATCCAGCTCCATGTTCCATCTGGATGATCTATTCGTATTTTTCCTTTATTCCAGCCGCCGCCGTTTCTTCCTGTCCAGCCTTCGCCATTTTTTTTACCAGCATGATGCGGTTTGTTTCCCTTTTTAAAACCAATCTTCAAAATGTGTTTCATCAACATACATCCGCATGACCTGGTTTTGTGTTTGCCTTTAGAGTTGTAAACGGTGTTATATCTAATCCTTTTTTCATTTCCGCATCGGCATCGGAATAAATACCAGCTACATGAATAGGGTTTTTGTACCAGCTCAAGAAATCGGATCGGCGTCAACCAAGTTTCTGGAGCTTCAACGCCGATTCTGACTTTGTTTTTTACTTTAGGCATAAGAGCGAGACATCTTCAGCGCGTTGCCTTATCGATTCCCCAGGTATGAAAGTGCAAGATAACTCGGCGAGCATTGTTCGCTGGACTGAGGGCCAGCAAGGAGGCGCCCGCCACCTGGTTTGGCCTCGCTCTAAATTGCTGCGACTGCATATTCCTCTTCCTCATCCCGTGCATCCTCAACTTCATGTCTTGGCTTCACCTGACTTCGAAGCTGAAACATTCCATCCAGCTCAGGGTTCAGCCGCATGAGGATCCTGGAAATGCACGCCGCATGATTGTTATTGAGTTTGTAATCCAGGGCTGAATCTTCCAGCATTGAATCCCAGCGCAGTCGCTCCAAGATTGCTTTGATGCTGTAATACTCACGGTTTCCATTTCTCTTCAGCTCAATGGCGTAACGCTCAAAGGCTTCGATTACGTGCATGTTCAGCGGGAACCATGCAATGAAATCTTTTCGGTATCGGTATTTGACTTCATCAAGGATTTCCGGCTCAAAAGTTATTAGATGCGCGACTTGCTGATAGGTAATCATTTCGCCACCTCTTCAGTTCGTAGTTCATCCAGCTTTCCATTGGCAAGTTCCTCAAGATCCGCAATCTGATCGCTGCTGAATTGCTTCGGCCATTCCAACTCTCTTTTCAGCGCCAGGTATGACTGAAGCGGGCCTGGTGCTTTAAATTTTTTGATCTTTTTAATCACCAGGTCCATCGGTGTTTCGCCATCAATCTCAACGGCAACAGGGCCTTTCTTGGTTTCCACAACCTTCGACACGGTTTCAACTTTTGCCTTTTCCATTTCCTTTTCAAAAGAGGGATCGCCAATCTGAACCTGGTCATTAACTTGAGCAGCTGCGAGCTGCAACGGATCCGCTTGCTCGCCCTTTGGATTGATCACAACCATTTCACGGTTTTCGGAATCGTAACCCATGTCCATAGCCTCGTCCTGGTCCAGCGCATTACTAATTCCAAAAGCCATTCTGACGCCCTGGCTGAATGCTTTATGCCGAAGCATCCGCTTTGGAAATTGTTTCCAGGGATCGGTGTTCCGTTTACATTCATCCATGTATTCGGTGATCTTTGTCGGCGCACTATGATCGCGGCGCCGGATAACCGCGGTCACGCTAACCAGGTTTCCCTTTTCATCAAAATTATCTTCATGCTCCCATCCATCGAAATTCCTGTTTCGCTGCGCCAGGCTTACCCATCCATCAACCCCGACCATCAGCTTCACGCCGCCCTTCGATGGAAAGGCGTGTGTTTCATCAGATAGCGGGTTGAGGCCCAGGTCACGCGCCAGCACCAGAAAGGCAGCAACATCTTCATCCGTTACGCCGTTAGGCATCACGGTTTTTTTTATGGTTTTGACATAAACCTCACGGTCCAGGTTGACCTCGGCGGCCATGATTTCAGTCAAAGATTTTGGTTTTTCTATAACTGCTACAGCTGCATCACTCATCAGAATCTCCATATTTTTTGATGAACCAGGCGGGCGGTTCCAGGCGCTGCTGGTAATAGCCATATCCTGGGGTTGGATCTTCCATCCAGCGTTCCCAGCGGATGGATAGGTCATTCAGTTCAATGATCCCTAGATCAATAAACTGACGGTCCAGCGGATAGACCACGGCCTGGAAAGGCGGGGCTTTCTCCACAAGAATGTAATAATAATTTTCAATTGTAATTCCGGCGCTTTCCCAAACGTAAACCTGAAGGGCGGCCTGAAGGTAAATTTTATGATTGATTAAATCTTTCAGGAAAATATCGCGTGCAGCTGCTCCACCCTGGCGGCTTTTAATATCTGCCAGCGACATGATGGGATATTTTGAAATGACATCGGGCCGAGCCTTAACCGTCTGTTTATCTTTGTTGTAAAGAAATCCTGAAACTTCGACCCTAGTATGGTGCGGCTCGGTTCCGCTGATCAGCAGATTTGCTTCACGGTTTGACCGTACTGAATCCCTAACTTGCAGCGCCATTTCCCACTGGTCTTGATTCACCAGCTGCTTGCCTTTTGCCTCTTCCATATATTTGGCATAAGCCTCTTTACCTGCTTTTGATTGCCGATTAATTTTCGGCGTCAGCATATAGTTTTCTTCAAAGGTTTCCGGCTCAGTGATAACCGAGTGCAGCATCGAACCGTCTTGCATATCCTTGGTTGGCTTTCCAGGGTGCATCCGCTTGTGGTAAGCGTATTCTGGGCTGGTTGAGATATGCCTGAATATGGTGCTGCTCAGGCCAGGGTTGATTTCGCGGTTGTGGTAATCTTCAATCGCGATTCCTTCCTGGATCGCGGATCGATCAAAAGGGTAGATACTCACGTATTTTCTCCATTGTTTTTTTGCGTACATCAGAAAGCGCAGCCTCGGCATCATCAATGGAGCGCACGATGTAATAATTAGAAACTGCTCCCTCAAACAGTTTTTGGATTTTGGTTTGGCGGCCTGTTTTGGTTTTGACTTCAAGCCAACAGGAAACGGGGATTCCGGCCACCATGAGCTGGCAGAAGATATCGGCCATGCCAGCATTTCTTGAAGGGCGATACTTGCCAGGTTTTCCTGGAATGGGGATGCCGATCACATTCATCCTGAATAATTGTATACCTTCCTGGTATGTGCCCCATTCCAGGATCGCCTTTTGAATCTTTGCCTCGCTTTCAGGGAACATCATTCGCCGAATAACCTTCTGGCACTTTTTAAAATTTCGTCCCTTTCTTCTTGAACTCTTCGCACCGTGTCGGTTTTTTTAAGCTCTGGCGTGATCACCTGGATAAATAAATCTATCGTTTCAGCAAGTTTCTGATTGGATTTGGTGTTCTGATCTATGGCTTTTGCTAGATCAGAATTTTTTTTAGCATCCATGCTTTTTTATGTTGTACATAATGATCATATATGTAACGATATGATCATGCAGTTGATGATAGTGAGATCAGCTGATCAAAAGGCTGCATGAATGTCAATAATTTTTTTTGAGGTATAAATGAAAAAGCACCCACTACTGAGGAAATGGAAGCAAAACCAATACGGCGGCAAGTTCAAGCTGCTGCCTTTTGGCTATGGTCGCGGTGGCCGCCAGGTCGAGGATGTTACAAAACTAGACGCGGATGAAGTCAACCTTGTCGGTATATTCCCGCCAGCAAAACCTGGCGCAAGAAAGCGCCCGATTACATTGTGTAAAGTGTCAGAGCTTTCTATTGATACTTATGACATTGAAATGTTAGAGCTTTGGAAATCTAAGGATGCCGAGCTTGGCACTCCCGCTGCCGCCATCGATCTTGATAAGACCACGCTGAATGATCTGATTGACAAGTATGTGGATCCAGATCACGGCCACCTGAAAAACTGCAAGGACCAGGTTAATATGCTGCACCATATAGATTTCTGGCGTGAGCAGCTTGGCAAGGAGCTGATCAGCTGGACTGACGCTAAAGGCAAATCATACTGGCCCCGCAAGATCCGCGAGGTTGCCAATACAATTGAAAAAACCCGCGCCGTTAAAACAGCCAACAACTACATGGCTACCCTCGGCAGTATCTTTGCTTTTGGTAAAAGGGATGATGTCGGTGTTTGTGATGAAAACCCAATTGAAAAGGTTATTAAGAGTGAACCTAAAAATGAGCGAGTTAGAAAGCTCGATGAGGAAGAGTTTGAAGCCCTTCGATTGGAGTGCAAAAAATCTTCAGACTTATCGGAGCTTGGCGCATCACTTGGATCCGAATGTTTATATGACATGTTTATGTTTTCAATTTTAACAGCTGCTAGGTTTTCAGAGTGTAAAAGATTGCGCTGGGAGCATGTCAGTTTTGAGGATAATAAACTGACCTTTGTAGAACGTAAAAATGATGATGATCACCACTTTAGCATCGAAGATCCTGACCTTTTTGAATTGCTTCGTAATCGTTTTAAAAATGCCACCAGTGCCATGGTTTTCCCAAAGCCTGAAGTCAGGAAGGCATTTAAACGTGCATGTAAACGTGCAGGGGTTAAAGATTTTAGATGGCATGACCTCAGACATACTTCAGTAAGTTATGCCCTAATGTCAGGCGCTACGTTGGCGGAAGCACAAAAACACGCTGGACATAAATCATATCAGTCCACGCTGCGATATGGTCACCTAGATACGACCACAACCAAAAAAACCAGCAGCATGATTTCTAACAAAATTAAGGGGATTAACTAAGGAACATTATGAAAATTTCAGGAACAGCAACTTATGTGGACCGGAGATTTATTAGAGCTTGGCTTCATGCTTCAATTTGTTTACTCCATTATCATAATTGCCCTTATCCGATAGACATTGAAACCCTGACCATCAAGATTCTTGATATGTCTGATTGGGTTAATAAAGTCAATGGCAAGGGCGTTGGTGGTACTGCAAATTGGGCAACCAATACCATTCAGCTTTCCAAAAACCAAAAAGCGGAAGCAATGGCAAACATTATTCTACATGAATGTATTCACCTGGGCTTCCGAGACTTTGGTAAAGGAACCTTGGAATGGACCACAAGAACATTGGAAACCAAGTTGAAGCCCATTGTTCAGCAAATGGCCCAGCCAATGATTGATTCATCACAGAAGGTTTCTGCTTATGTTGCCCATACCAAACCAGGGATGGCATACAGAAACGATAATGAAAAGGATAACTACAATGAAAAAAACGCCTGGGAAAAGGTTGGGGCTAAAGATAAATACGGGGCCAAGAAGAGGAAAAAACTAAGAAAAGAAAAACTGGAAAGGCAACGGCAAGAATTAAAAGAAATGATTAGGGCTAAAAAATCAGCATGACAACCCTTTAAAAAAAATAGGAGAATAAAGATGCAGCTGCATGACCCTAACGACATGATGCTGATAGCCCCTGACGGTAAAGGGGGCTATACGGTCATAAGCCGCGGCGAGCTTGAGGGATGGATTAGAAAGGTAGGTGAATATTTTGAATTTGCTCACGTTGATGATCCATCAAACTGGCTGCCAGCTGGCAACTCAATTTCTGATGCTCGTGATTTTATAATTGCAAATTATCCATAAAATGATTATGAATCTACGCATGGATATAAATGAAATTGGTAAACGGATCCGGCAAGTTCGTAATTCGCACGGTTTAAAACAAGATGAATTTGCCGAAAAAATTGGCGTAAATCGTCACTCTTTAAGTCGGATTGAATCCGGCAAACAGCAGCCTCCGCTGGATATTTTGGGGGCATTGTGGAGCGTTTACAAAGTTGATGCGAATTGGCTTATTAACGGGGTTGAATCTAGTCCCGTTGATAATGTAGATGTTCAAAAATTAGAGTCTGATTTAGCAAAGTCAGAGCAATCGCTGGCAGAAACACGAGAGATTATTCAGCTTTTGAAAGATGCTGCGGGTGTCAAATGAATCAGAAAGAGCCTTAGAATACTGGGGCGCAAAACTATTAAGGAGAATATTATGAAAAATGAAACTAGTGGAACACTGCCAGACACCCACTTTAAAAAAATAGTATGGCATTCTAAAAAAGCCTTGGGTTGGGTTCCCGGTCTTTTGGGTAAAGCAAAATCCGGAGGTTGAAAATGAAACAGGGAACAATAGTGGAACGCACCTATGCCATTTGTAACATGGAAAAATACCAGGATGAGAAATTTTTATTTGAACTGGATCGGATAACAGAAGAAGATGGCATGACAATATTGGAACGGACGATCATCAATGATTCAGTGCGTATCAAAGCACGTTTTGATAGTGATCAATGGGATATATGCCGAGCATTAAAATATCTGACCCAACATGGTGTATCAGTAAAACCTATTTCAGATTTTACTATCGTTAAGGAAGGGATTCAACCTGCAATGATTATCAGCACCAAACCGGAAACTGAAGCAGAATTAAAGCTTCATCATGTTAAGAGAATTCTTAAAAGTTTTAAAGTTCCCGCCTGAATGTCTAAACGAATGTCTAAACGGACGTTTTTTACTGAGCCATGGAAGGCACAAATGCTTGTAAACCGTTGAAAAAACTGGTAGCGGGGAGAGGATTCGAACCTCTGACCTTCGGGTTATGAGCCTGACGGCCATTAGTAAAATCAATACTTTAGGGATGATTTGGATGTTTAAACATGTCTAAACCATCCCTAAATGTCGAAACAATGTATAAACCTATTTCCCTTTTTTCATGCGCTTTTTGCGCTTCGGCTTATTCATCATTGACTTCTTTCCGTAGTGTATTCCTGGCATTTGGTTCCTTTCATCTGGTAATAACATTAGTAGCTCCAAACAGCTTCACGCTCTAACGTGTCAAGATGGATGAAGCGTTGATGGTGCGGACCCTTCTGAGAAAATCCAATCCCACGGAATCCGACCTTGCGGGATTCTTCCATGAGCTTTAATGCCCTCGGTCCATATATCTGGATGTCAGCCGCGCAGCCCTGAACATGAGCTGATTTCGGATAACCCCCAGAATCTTTATTGTGCTGCTCGCAGCGGTAGCCGCTGGTCACTTTTAACGGGCCGCAAATGTTTCTAAGTTCCTGAAGCATTTTCATGAATTCAGGATTCATTTCGTCACGTTTACAAGTGCCGCATTTACATCGCATTTCGGCCCTGCTGAAATTTGGTGTAATCATTTCAGCCATAAAGCCCCCCAATGCAATAATGAAAGTCCGCCGTAAAATATGCGATTCTCATTATAGTTTCCCATCCGCTTCAAGCTTGCCGCGGATTTCGGTAACAATTTTATCATCCAGGCTATTTGTGGATCGCGCCGCTGCCCATTCAGCAAGCATCAACATGACCCGCAAAACGACCTTTTCAGATAGCATCGAGATCACCATGGTTTTAGCTGCACCAGCTAATAATGGAACTACCATTTTATCCTTTCATCCATGAGTTAATTTAACTTCTCCCTCCTAATCTTCCGGCAATGACAAACTCTTTAAGGGATTCAACTTCACGCTCAACATTCTGCATCCGCGTGTCCAGTTGTCCGATTCCAGTTTTCACCTCAATCCAATCCGTTTTATCAAGACTGTCCCGCACCAGCTGCTCAAATTTATCTGTTAATTTAATCCGATCCTGACGCGCCTGGGTTTCTGTTCTGTAAAACCAAAAGCCGAGTATGATCAGCATAGCCCCCACTATGCCCTGGCCCATAAACATATCAATGATCTGATTAGGCAATTCATTAATCCCAGAAGCTTGCGGCTGCATTGCATGAAATGATTGGAATTGTGGCTCCGGCGGTACTTGCGACTGAGCCAGCTGTGCATCCATTGGATGTTGTTTGGCATGATGCCCTGTTCCAAATGCGGTTCCTGCTAATAATAAAAATATGATAAGAAAATATTTCATCATCCTCCAATCACCTGGGCGTCCTCCGCCATGGTCATGAACGGACCCGCTTCGATCTTGCCTCTGCGCTGCTGCTGCTCTGGCGGCTGCTGCTGATATTGCTCTTGCAGCTGAGGCACAAAGTTAAGCGTAGGATCCATATTGAATTCAAAAAATCTACTCAGATTGTTTCGGATCTGAGGTGAAAGTTTCGGCGTGCGGTTCATAAACGATTCCATCAACCGCCTCATCTGATCTTGGTAAAGCCGAGGATAAACTTGCTGTATGGTATTTAAATGTTCCGGCATCAGCGTGCCAGCTGCTACGTGCATGAGAATCCGATTCGGGTCATTCATGATTTCCACGCGGCGCATGAAACGGATGATGTCAGGAAACGGCGGCAGGATCGGCTCATCGTTCTGGAAAACTGCCATGTTGTCATTCAGTGGATTGCCTGGCATATTTTGGTGTAGGTATCCGATCCCGTTGGCCATGGTCTGAATCAGTTCCTGGTTCATGGTCTGATCACCATTGGATTCTGGAACCATTGCGGCGAGCCGAGGCTGCAAGGCTTGAGGGTTTCCCATCATATTATTCAAATCATCACGGATGGTCTTAAATTGGGAAACAGTCTTTTCCGGCGTGGGCGGTGTTGGATCCGACATGGTGGCAGCTGTTCCGCGGGAAATGGCATTGATTCCCTTCATGATCTTTTCCTCGGACTTGGTGGCAAAATTAAGCATTCCGCCATAGTCATCCATGCGGCCAAGCATACGGGCTGCCAGCAGATCCCCAGATTCTCGTAAATACTTTCGCCCTATCATTCCGGCTGCTGTCATCCCAGCTGCTGCCAATCCACCAGAAAGCAGAGACTCCGCGCCGACCATTACGCCCGTGGATCCGCCGAGTGCCGATCCCATGATGTAATCAGTTAGGCCAAACATATTGTTTCGCTTTTCCCTGGCAATGGCGCCCTCAAGAATCTTCTGAACCGTGGCTAGATTTCCGTAAAGTTTTTTTGTTTCCTTAAACTTTTGCACCAGGTCCAGCGGGATGCCTTTAGTTTGTCCAAGGCGTTGCGAAATCGCTTCCAGAGAATCCTCTGAACGCTCACGAATAATGCCAGCCATGACATTATAAAAATCAGCATCCCTCGGATTCTTGTTAAAATTCGCCAGGAATTTCTGGAAGATTTTCTTTTGTGCTTCGGATTCTTCAAAGGTCAGTGTTTTGCCCGCACGTATTTTTTTAAGTACGGGGTGCATGTTTTTATAAGCAAGATCCTCAAAAGCGTTGATGGCTTTTTCTGCACGCTTAATTTTTTTAAGCATTGTTGGATCATTAGTTACACCTTTCTGTAACATCCTCCCCAGGATCTGCTCGCGCATTTCATCGGCCACTGAAACGGGATCAAACATCAGATCCTCGATCTGACCTTTGAGGCTTTTCTGCTTGTCAGTGATGGATTTGATGATGGTTCCAATATCACGCCCAGCAGCTGGCAGCAGATCATCAGAAATCTCACGCCACATTTCTTCATGTTTGCCGAGATTCTGAATCACGCCCTGCTTGTCTAGGGATCTAATAAATTTACCTAGTTCCTCAACCCGTTCAGGATAGCCTAGCTTTTGGGTGGCCAGCATCAGCTCAGGGTTACGTGGATCTAAACTTTTCCAATATCGAAAATTTGCTGCATCGGTCAGTTTGCTTTGGCCTTTAGCAAGTACACTGCTTATGCCCCCCAACAGGCCCCCAGCAGCTGCACCCCAACCAGCGCCCGCCATGACATGCTCGGCAGCTAGAGGAATGTTAATTTCTTCATCCAGAATAAAATCACTTGCTGCATACATCGATCCGACTACGGCGCCCTCGGCAGCCCCCCCAGCGGCCCCCAAAACAGGGCGGGATTTAAAAGCCTTTTCTGCTATGCCGCCAACCAGCGGAGTACGTGCTGCACCAGCTGCGCCCTTGGTTTTCATCAACGCCTGGACCCCTCGGCCCGCTGCTCTGGCAGCTGCACCCGTTCCAAGAAAGGGAACAAAGAATGAAGCGATTTCCCCCGTGGTGGAGCTGATAGGATTTTCTTCGCGGTACATGCGAACCTCATCCGCGCTCATACCCATGCCTTTCAGCGCGGCATCCGATAATCCGAATGTCAGCCCACGGGCAAAACCCATAGCGCCGGATTTTACTTCACTTAATGGATCATCTTTGATTTCTTGCTGAAGCAGCTTTTTTTCTTTT
>Ga0098036_1000784_pt1 | contig 12989 bp, 19 predicted proteins | sample 4_EtaG_FD_77064 | JGI IMG/M metagenome (GOLD analysis project Ga0098036, IMG submission 77064) | Marine viral communities from the Subarctic Pacific Ocean - 4_ETSP_OMZ_AT15127 metaG | ecosystem: Environmental > Aquatic > Marine > Oceanic | place: Pacific Ocean | collected 2015-01-07 | reverse complement strand
CATGTGTGGTACCTTCCCATCCATATTTAATATAACCATGCGAGCCTGTTCGTACCATATCTAATAACTCATTAACGAATATATAAAGATTAAGGATTTAGCTTTCTATATCTTACAGTTATACTGTGCTTGTATGTATTTCTGTATAAATCATTGTCTTGGTATGAAGACATCAATACTAAGTCAACATATGTGCTTCCTCTGATGTTATTTTTAATGATCGTAAATACCTCATTTACCACATTTTCATTATGCTCTAAATTCTGAAATGTTCTAATCTCCATAGTTATGACAATTTCATGTAAGAAATCTTGACCATATAAGCCAAAATATTGTGGTGACTCTGTAGTAGGTTTAATAAGAATAAAATCACGTCTATCATCCATAAATCCAGTAGCTTTTTCTTCCCACATAAATAGAACTTCTGGTTGTAGTGAAAGACTCCAATTATCTATAAGGAGTTGTTTTAACTCATCTGCACTTGTATATATGGTAGATTTTGCCATATTTTATTATATAACCCAAGATTATAAAGATTATCTTGTAGTTCTGCCTCTTCTTTTTCTTTGCCTATTAAGATTTGCAAGATCCTTTCTAATCTTGTTTCTGAGATGTGTTGTAGTCTCAACTCTATTCCTACCTCTTCTTCCTTTCCTTTGATATACATAATCATTATCACCAAATCCTCCAGTAGTGTTGTATTTTTTAGATTTTCTAGCATGACTGATAGGAACTCTTTTACCACGAGATAATGATTTTCCTTGTCTCATATATGGAGTCATTTTTGCAAAACCTGCTGCTGACATATTTTTCATGTATATAGAATTAGCAATAAGAAATGATGCCCTATCTATAAAATTTATTCTGGCTTTAGGTGTTTTAATTTTGTTAAATTTTTCTAGTGTATATTTATGGTTTTTGATATCTCCTTTTTTACCTGTGTTTGCCATACCTTTAGTTGCAAACCAACCTGCAATTCTTCGAACATTAGGAAATCTAGGTTCAAACAATATACCTTTACCTTCATGTTGTTGCATTCTATCATCATAATTACCTTCATATGTATCAGAAATATCTTGAAGGGAATTATATAATTCTGTCGTCACTTCCATCATTACTCTATTATAAAGAGACATACTAATATTTGCACCTCTAAAATATGTTTTCATGTTTTTACTGTTTAAAAGAAAATTATCTTCATTATCCATATACTTTGCCATTTTTTCAACAGTCATAGGTGCATAAAATGCTTTTTGTATTTTTTTATCATGAAGTAATGTTTTCTTTTTTTCTTCTAATTCTTTTTCAGCAGCAGATAATCTTGCTTTAAATCTTTTTATGAATTCTATATTAACAAACCTACCCATTTTGCCAACCTCTAAAACAGGCATCTGTCGTTTAATTTTTCTATGTACAAATTCTTCTTTTTCTATACTTAAGGAGTTGTAACCTAATGGGTTTGTTTCTCTTATATGCATAATATTTTTACCTTTATTAGAACTTTTTGAGTATAAAGATTCCATCTTGTGAAAGTTTTTTTTATAATAATCACTTTTTAAAAATTCTGTTTTTAATCTTTTTATCCAATGTGGTTTTTGTTTTACATTTTTATCATATCCTATATTAGGTATCATTTTATAACCTTTTGAAGTTTTCTTTACTTCCATCCCAGCCCAACTTGCATATGCTTTCATCTTAGGTGAATCTGGTTTATAATTTTTAACTTTTAACAACCAATTAACAAATGATATTTCTGTACCAAGTTTCTTTTTTAAGAAATTTTCATTATACTTTATAGACACTTTTCTTGTTAATGGGTTATAAGAAAAATAACATGGAACAAAATCTAACCCCTCTTCAGTAATAAATTTATAATATAATGATTGGTTTGCAACTTTTACTATATTAAGTAGGTTTTCTCTATGTATACGCTTATCATTTTTAGTAGGGTCAAATGTTTTAGCACTCTTACCAAGTTCTCCAGATCTAGATAGATTTAAAAATTCTTCAAAACCTATATCAGAATGTTCATCAATATACCCTTCAGGTACACTGTCTAAGTCCTTTGAATTCATTTACTATGGTATAAAGAATATCTCTTGACGATTGTCTATACAATTTTCTATATCAGCTCTCCAATCAGATTTGGATGCTTCTATATCTGCACCATTAGAACCCAATGGTAGTATATCCATTCTAAAACTAGAATTGAGTATATCGATTGCAGTTAATTTAATACACGAATCTGCAACATCTAAAGGAACTGTTTCATCACCATATCTGTATGTAACCCTAACTCTGTATTTTCTTAGAATTGTGAAAATATATCCACGAAAGAATAATCTTCCTAGAGTTGGTTCAAAGTCATACCATTGTCCATCTTGTATGATGTCATTATAAGCTGAATCTGCACCTTGCCATACTTCTATTTTATCCCCTGCAGATGTGTCAAAGTCTCTACAGTTTCTATGTTTAAGATAAACTGGTGTACCCCAACCATAAGTATATAATAATGGTAAATCATGAATCTCTTTTGATACTGTTTTGTTTCTTCCAAATGTATGACCTATTCTACGATCTAATTCTTCTTCTTTTCGGTTGATAATCTTTTCAACCTGTGCTTTATTAGGAGTACTAGTAGCAGTAATGGAGACCCTGAGAAAATCAGCGACATCTGCGACAGAGCAATATGTTGTAGCCATGTAATATATAAACTTAGTATGTATTTAAATTTACTTAAAAACAACTGTGTATTCAGCAGAACCTGTGATATCTGCAAAAATTCCACTCTCGAAACGTCTATTTACGTTAAAAACGCCTTGAACATCTTCTCCAAATACAGTAAATTCAGTAGTACCACTACTTGATGTACCATTTTTAAAGATACATTTAGAACCTGATGAACCACTTTTTGTGACATAAACTGCCACAACTACACCATGTGCTCCTTTTATTGCAGTATCAGCATTAAAAGACTTTACATTGTGGTTTAATTCTACCATAATGATTAATTCATGTGTTCATATATAAACTTTATTGAAAAAAAAACTGGCTGTTTTTTGGATCTAGTAGCCTATAACTAGGAATTCAAACACTTTATTAGCGATAGATGTACTATTTGCTACTTCTGCAAATACTGCACCTGCTGAGCCACCTACGGAATAGAGTTTGATTTTCTCATTTGTCTTGTCATATTCTACTTTGTATAGTGAATCTGTGAATTCAGGTATCACTGCAACGAGTGTAGAAATTCTTCCCTCTTTGAGGTCGGCTGCCACTCCATTGGTTGCATACGCATCAGAGCCACCTGCTGTGACTTTACATTTGTATACTCGCAACTTTGATGTTAAAGCTGCTTGCCATGAGAGTGTTTTTCTCACGTTAGCGTTTCTCCAATCTTCTGTGCTGATTGTTACTGCCATATATAATCTAAAAACCTTACATATATAAAGTTAATGTCTTATTTAATTCTTAACTAAGGGTATATTCTTTAGCTAAAAGTAAAAAGTTAATTAAGTTAGCTAAGCTAAGTTAGTTAAGTAAAAATAAAAAGAAAGGGGTAGTTTGACTAAAGTTTGATATCTCTAATCTTACCTTGAGATTTAAAGTGACGACATACAGTTTCACCCATTGTACGATAAACACCTTTTTCAATAAAGGCATTGTTGACGAATGGATAGCCTGCTGTTCTTCTTGTAGCCTCGTAATATTCGGTTGGAATTGCGATTTGTATTCCGATTCTTGGATAACCATATCCTTCTGCATCAGATGTATCTAATGCAAATAGTCTACCGATTTCTGCTGAGTCGGAGCCGTTACTTGGTGCATCCTTTGATGGGATGAATGGGATTCCATAGATTGAATCTACGTGAATTCCTACGCCAGTACCTTTGAATGTTTGAATTCCGTTTACGTCTATTTGAACGAGTTGTTCTCCATATGGATTTGGAATACGGACTGATGGCATGTATAAGCCTTGAATTTCTGAGTACACTTCGTGCGAGCCCAAAAATACGTTAGGATCTTTACCTGCTGCGATACGGATCTTTCTTAAGAAAGTTCTTAATGTATCATCAGTTAAAACTCCGTTTGTTCCGATTGTTCCAGATGCAGATTCTACAGTACAATCGAATGTACTTGAACTGTCACGATCAATCGATGCGTTTGCTGCCCAAGGGTCATAATAACCATTGTGTGAACCACCAAGTGCATCCTCTTCAGCATCAGAGCTGATGATTCTGTCTAGTGTTTCAAAGTTAGTGCTACCAGCATTATTGCCACTTGCACCTGCAGCTTCGCTTTCTACGTCTGCGAGAAGCATTCTGTTGAGGAACTCTTTGTGCTGAACTGCCATATACAATCGTAGTGAACCAAGTCCACCCCAAATGTCGTCTTTACTGTGAGTTGCTAACCATTCCATAACTTCAGATGCACTAAATGGCAACTGGGCTGTTTTTGGTCTGATGTCAATCTCTTGTAAAGTTGGTTTGGCTGTCTCTGCAATATTTCCACCTTCTGCTGTACCACCTAAAGTTGTGTTACCGTTAGAAGTAGTCAAGGTTGGTTTGGCTGTTATTGCCCTCCATCCAGATTTATCCCAAGGTACTTTTGGTAGTATTCCGAAAGCGTTTGCTTCTAAGTTCAGTTGTGCCCATGCGTATGCTCCAAAGATTGCGTTGAATACGCCAGTAGTACTTGTAGTAACTGGTGCATCTGCTTTTCTGATTAGGTTTCTATTATAACCATAGTAGAGAGCTTCCAGTTCGTCAATAGTTCGTATTTGAGCCATTTTAGTACTGACCTACCTCATCTGCTGTTGGTGTGTAATAATCACCTTTCAAAATCTTTTGTGCGACTTTGTTTAGACCATCATAACCATTGTCTCTTGCATCTTTCAAAACCATACTTAAATCAGGTACTTCACTTGATTTATTTACAGATTCGATTGCTGCATTTGGACGTGGAGTCTCTGTAGTGAAATCAAAGTTTGATTTCTCTTGCATAGATAATCCACTATCGTCACCTTCTGGTTGATCTTCACCAGATTGATCATCATCTAAACCTGCTTGAACAGAGTTAGATTGCATTGTATCAGGGACGGTAACATCTGCTCCGATATCTTCGGAATCAGTTGTTGCTGGTTGTAGTTCTAATTGAGTCTCAGGTTTTTCTTCAAGAGCTTTTTCAAGTCTTGAATCTAAATCTGCTTGAGATTCTGATAGAGCTTTTACATGTTCTGTGAGAGTTGAAATAGTTTCTAATAAGGCTTCATCAAAAGATTTATTGGTATCTTCAGATTCTTCCTCTCTAGATTCTTCTTCCTCTTCTTTGTCTTCTTTTCTTAATTCTTCCAGAGTCATGTTATTACAAATATTTAAATAAGTGGGTATATAAAGATTTTGCCTAGATTTATATTAGTGTACGTTTAAGACTTTTTAATTTTAATGTTTTCTCATGTTTCTCCAAATCTCCTTTAATAATGTCTAATACCTTTGTATTGACTGTTTTATCATAAGATGCATTCACAAATTTGTTTTCAGGTTGTGTAGTTCTTACTCTTGCAATAGTACTACTTTCTTCTTCTTCCATACCATTTTGTCTATTCATATTGGCAACATCATTTCTAACACCACCAGTTTGATTTAGTGTGGTATCTGCTTTTCCTTCAAATTCCATGTCTTTTGCAGGTGATACTGATTCATCATCATCTCCTTTTGTTGCATAATAGCCACCATTTGCTTGGTTTTGGTTATATACTTTTGAGTTATCACCATCTGCATTTGACCAGTCTTTATCTTGTTCATCATCTTTATCTTTTTTTGTCTTTTTCTTCTTCTTTTCTTTATCTTTGTTTTGGTGAACGGCATTAAAGTTATCAGTTGTATTAACTGTACCTGCATCCATTCCACCATCACCATCTGCTTTTTTATCATCTTCTTCTAAATCTAATTCATCTACTTTATGACCTCTTTTTGGGATATACAATTCACCTTTACCTGCTGCTCCTTTGTCTATATCATCTTTTTTAACAAAACTACCTACTATTTTTTCAGCAGATTCTCTTGATTTACCCTCTCTCATTAATGCTTGAACTTTCTCTTCAAATGTTTGAGATTCATTAAGATCGGCTTTATTTGTTTCATCATCATTGTCTTTGTCAGGGTGTGCTTCATGTTTCCATTCATCTAAAACTGTAACTTTTGTATCTTTATCATTATTATCTTCTATTTTAACAAGTGAGTCTTTTTCAACATAACAACCCATAGAAGTACATTGCATTTTCATTTTACCATCTCCTATTTCTTCTCCATTATGATGAGCCTTTGCTATTGGGTTAAAATCAGTGATTAAAGCCATAGGTACTGCTGGATCTTTACATACTGCAACTTCATAGTGTTCTAAATCACTTAAAGCGTATGCCATAGAACCATCTTTCATTCTAAATGGTGTTCTTGCTGATTTTGTGGCACCACCGAATGATAAGCCCTTATATTCCTTATTTTTGATTTTATCCCAAATTAAGTTATCTAATTGATAGTCTTTGAATATTTTTCCAGTTATTTTAATTGCTGGTAATTCATCTCCACTTGAATTTTTAATAATTGTTTTTGAATAATTAATACCTTTACCAATAATTCTGTTAGAATGTGTGTCACTAATAGGTGCACCTCTATCCATCCAAACTGGTAGAACTTTATATAATTCATCTACTATCGTAACTTCGCCTTGTTTATCCTTCATTTGTACTGTTAATAATCCTTCAAAGAATCTTTCATCTGATTTTACAGCTTCCATGCTTTTTAGAGAGCTTTCTAATGTACTGAAGAATATCTTTGTCATATATATGAAAGCCTATAAAACACTAATAAAGTTTGCTAAAAAAGGTAGAATGGTTGGGCGATTTACCCAAAACATAGCCATTTACTCTTTCTTTGCTTTTGTAACTGCGAAATCTGCTGCGAAACCAGTAGTCAAACCAATTAAGGCTAAACCAACATCCCCAATGCCCTCAGTTGCGATAGTTTGACCTATTGCTACTGCTGCGAAGGTGGATATGATTAAAGCACCTGCGAATTTCCTTGCAGAGAAAGATTCATCTGTTCTATGTAGGTAACCTCGTAGTGTGTTTAACCCTGCACCGATTACTGCTGCTCCAACAGTTATTAGTACTGGATCTACCATGAAAAAGCAACAAATAACATATATTTAAATCTAACTACTCATTTATCTAGTACTTTGCCTACTAAATCCTCTAAATCAGAGTCTACTCCCTCATGAAGTCTATTGGATTGCCTATCTAACGCTGTAGATAAAATAATGAGGGCTTTTTGGAGTTGTGTTACTCTTAAACATAGGTCTTTTTGGGTATTTGATATCTTCCTAAAATATGCAATTAATGTTCCACCACTACCAAGAGCTATTGCTATCACTATTTCTGAAAATAGTGAATCTAGGACTTCAAGCATACTATAAAAACCAAACACAAGTATTTAAATTTACATTGGTTTTAGATATTCTTCTTTAATAAGAAATGGTAATATTAGTGGTAAATCAGTCAATATAAAGTTTAATTCTTCATCAGGTAGTTTAGATTTATATTTAATATTTCCACATCTATAACAAACTTCTATTTTGAACCCTTTTCTACCATATTTGAAAATAAGTTTACCACACTCACATCTTTTCATAAAAATACAAGGTATCGTTTATTAATAAGTATTTGTTATAAAACATATGGCATCATCAATATATGTATATCAAAATATGGAAGAATTTGAAAGATTTTATAAGGGTTATTTAGATGAACCTATGAGAAAAATTAAAATTGTTGACATGTATGTTAAAGATAAATCTAAACTATGGGTTGTAACAAACACAAATGATGCAAAAGAAAGACCATTATTACAGAAATCATTAGTGCATTTTAGAAATGGTAACATAGACAACTATAAAGACGATAAAACGGTTTTAGTGTTGTTTAGAAAGTTAAGATTTAATTTTAAAAAGATGAAACTTGATATTTTTCCAAGATTTTTAAGAAAACCACTTTTACAGTGGAGAGTTGATAGATATTTGGGTGATCCTATAAAAAAAGCTGTTATAGACTATGATCACCGTTATTATGATTTTGAAATAGATAGAATTAACTTTATTTTAGAAACTAACGAGAATTAATAGTTCCATTTCCATTAAAGGCTACTTTCCAGTCTTTACCATGTTTTTTCCTCATTCTAATCCAAAATGGATCTGCACCAAACTGTCCACCTTTTTTATTATAATCTTTTATTACATCAGCTACTTTTCTGCTACATCTTCTACAAAGTCTAGCATTTATTTGTTCCATATTAAATTTATGTTCTCCACAAAAATAACATATTCCGTAATAAACACCTTTAATTGATACAAGTAATGTTTCTCTACCTCTTTTACCAGCACAATCACCACATATGTCAAAAACACCTGCTGCAGCAGCATCACTCTTTAAACAACCAAAACACGTTGCTTCTTTATATTCATTAACATGTGTTTCTTCATTTTTTTGATGAGTTTCCCATATTTTTTTACCTAGATAGGTATTACCTGTATTTACATCTAATTTCGTTGCCATCAGTGTTCTGCCAGTTTTATCTTTCTAAGAGCATCTTGTATTATCAAGTATATATTATTACATGAATAATCAGTTAAACCATGTTTTCTACATTCTTTTCGTATTTCATCAAGTGCTTCATCTATTTCTGAGAAATCAGCAGTGTATACACTTTTTGATTTTTTCTTGAATGCTTCGGTTTTGTTTATTTTTTCAACTGCTTTTTTTACTGCCAAGTTAACACTTTCTTCTGTTGATCTTACCTTTGTTCCAGAAGGGAGTTTTTCCTTTCTTGCATCATCTGTTGTTTTAATCTTTTTCGCCATCTTCCCACCTCCTTGTTTGACCTAATTCATTATCTACTACATTTCTTGCTTGTCTAACTGTCATACCATATTTTCTTAACTCATCAACTGTTTTTGTTTTCTTCCAACCATAATCAAGTGCTGTTTGTAATGTGTTTTTAACAACTGTAAAGTTACTTGGTGTAATTCCATCAATATAGTTCTTTTGTGAAAGTGAAGTTCCATCACCAGAACTTGGTGAACCTTGTGATATACCACCTACATCAGATGGTCGTGTCATACTTGGTTGACCAGCGAAATTTTGTCTATTCTCTTCAGGTGCAGCAGTTCTTCTGCCTTTTCCTTCCATATCAACATCTTCTGGTAAAACGGCTTCTTTCGAAACATTAAAGTCCCCAGTATGTGTTTTTTCTATTTTGAATCCCATTTGTTGTAATAATGCCATGTTTTGTATTTCTACACCATCTCTTTGTAGTTCTGCTAATTTATCATTCTCTTCACCAGCAACTAATTTAAGATCCCAATCATCAACACCCATGACTTCTGTAAATTTCTTTAAAAATGATTTGAATAATACATCTTGACCCCATTTAACTGCTCTGTTTGTAATTGTAACTTGTAGTCCTTCTTGTGACCAACCACCTACCATTTCTCCATAATACAATGGTAATACACCAAACACTGCACCTATAATTTGTCTTAACTCTTTTCTTACTTCAATAAATTGCAACTCTTGTAAAGAACCAGTGAAATCAATCCAATTAGCCATATTTTGACCACCTTTATCTGATTCTACCATTAATGGATGTATCATGTATGGGTCTTCAATGGCTTTTTGTTCTAATGCATCCCATGATTTTCTAAATGTTTCATAGTTACGAGAAGCAACAACTAGTAAACCTCTTGGTGGTCTCATTTTATCAAAGTATTTTCTAACATACTCATCCATATGAGACAATGACATTGCTTTACTCCATATTGCAAATATAGGAGAAAATCCATAAATTAAACTTGGTTTGTATTTACCTGCTTTCCATATAATTTCACCTTCACCATAGATAACTCTTTTAGGTTGTGGTATACCAACAGAATAAACAGAGTTTACTTCTAATACTGCTTTTAATCCTTTTGCACCACATCTACCACATGTATCACTGTATAATCTTTTATCTCTATGTTCAAAACGTGGACATACCCAAATCTTTTGTCTTTTATCATCATAACCTATTCTACCATCACTATCTGCAATCATAGCAACTTGTGGTGGGTCAATACGTAATATTTCTTTTATTTCTGTTTTTTCAGGGTCAATGACACCAGTCATATCATCTATAAAATAATTTTTTAACATTAGAAGATATGCGTTGTCTGCGATTTCTAAATCTCTTTCTAGCTGTCTTGCAACATCTTCTAAAGTCTGCATGTTACCATTAATTGGTTTTGACATTAATCCTTCCAAAACTTTTCTATGCTCTGGTACAGGTCTTTTCAAATCATAACTTAAACAAGAGTCACATTGTACTTTTTTCATATCTACTTTTTTCTCACCTTCTACATCTACATTAGGTGCATATTGAAATTCTTTTGAACAGTTATTACATTTGTACTTAAATCTCTCTACTATCTCAAATCCATTCTTAAACATCTCACGATTAATGGTTTCAATAGGGATTCTAATAGCATCTATATTATCAGCCAACTCATAAATCATTATGAGAGGAAATGGAAAAATTGGTAATTTAGCACCTGTGTCGGTACTCATATAAGGTTGGGCTATACTTGGTCTAGTTGTAGTTTCAGAATATGATTTATTTACACTGAAAAAATTACCTACTTTTTGAAAAGCTGACTTTAATCCCATATATTATTCAAATAACAATGACATATAAACTTTGTCTATTTACGTCAAATTTTGTCAGCATCACCATGAGAAGGACAACGTATGTTTCTACCTATATCTACATTGCAACTGCATGAAGAAGTTTTCTTTTTATCATGTGTATGTGCTTTATCACCATTTGCATGTGTATGGGTTGTTCCATCTGGGTGTGTGTGTTCTTTATCTGCCATATGTTTATATATGAAGACTTCTATTTATAGTTACCCAGTGGTGTGAGCTTGCATACCTGTAGTAAAGGAGGACTATTCTAGCGAGATAGCTGGGCTAATTTTGCTTCTTTTCTTTTTTTCTTTCTATTTAATGATGAACATGATGCTTTTCTTCTTACAAACGTATGACAACATGGGCATAGTATTTTAGCACCACTTTTACTGGCTACAACACATTCTTTATAAAAATATTTTCTACAATGTCTACAATATACATGTTTTAAAAAAACATCTTCTTTATGTTGGTCTAAACCACTTGGCAGTGTTTTACATATATTGTTACATCCTCGCATACATCCCATGTATAACGTACGTATTACCCTAATTTAAGCGTTAGCATAAAGAATTTAAGTGGGCTATTCCTTATAAATACATGGTAGAATTTGAAGTTGATGATTATACCACGCTATTAAAGTGGTTTGAGTTAGCATTTGCTAAAGAAGAAAGAAAAATCAAGTTAGAAGACAAACGTGTGCTGTGGAAACTTACGTTCCTCTGCGAAGACAAAATCGAAGAACAACGTATGACGACAGACGACAACGAAAGCGAACATAAATAGTTTTATAAAAGTTGCGAAGCAACGTTTTTATTAGGTAGTTGGTTTTATTTAGTTGACTGTCAGGGATTACCACCATGCAGATCGAGCATGGGTTCAACGGTAGCCCTCTTAAGTCATTTTTAACAGAACGATTATATAGGGCTACGCCCTAACGTTGGTAATGAACATTGCTTTATTCTTTATTGGTATATTTTTCATTTGCACGTTGGTCTTGTTTCCGATCGGCATTATCATGCTTGTCGCTGCGTTGTACATGGGTAATAAAGAAGTCAATGAGGAACGATCAAAAGTTTCTTATATAGATAAAAAAGAATTGGAAAAACTACGCTAGTAGTCTTTGCTTTGCTGACGACTTTGGTGATTTAGTTCGTAATTTGGATTTGCAACAAGGGCATCTAAAAATCTTAAGCGATTTAACAGAATACCAACTTGCACAACGTCTACATAATACATGAGTCTTATATGGATCACCAAATGGTTTTCCAACAGATTGCATATCACATACTCCTCTACATCCTTTCATGTATAGTATAACATTAACTCACATATAAATCTTTTTTATTAATAGATAGATTTATATTAGATTTTATTGTATAAGTAATACGGAATTGGTCTAAATATATGTCATGATGTCCATGTACCACATGGAAGATATGGGTGCGACACCTATATTCCGTACCATTGATGTAAAATGAAAATAAAAGAAAAATATGAAATAAAAAAAATAACAAACGAAGAAGGAAGGGAGATAGTTTTAGAGAAACACTATCTTCATAGGGCAAGACCTGCCTCATACGCCTTCGGATTATTTGATGGTGAAAAAATGATAGGTGTTATATTATATAGTGTACCTGCTTCACCTGCTCTTTGTATTGGTATATGTGGAAAGGATGAACGTCATAATGTAATGGAGTTATCAAGGCTATGGATAGAAGATGATAGTATGAAAAATGCTGAATCTTTTTTGATAGCAAACACATTAAAACAGATAAAAGAGCAGATAATTGTCTCTTATTCAGAGCCACAATACAATCATAGAGGTGTTGTTTATCAGGCTACAAATTTTATTTACTGTGGGCTATCTGCCAAGCGTACTGATCCTAAAATAAAAGGTCTTGAAAACAAACATCGTAGAGGTATAATTGGAAAGATTGGGGAATTGACAGAGAAACATGGTGCTGAAAATGTTATTACTGTAAGAAGACCAAGAAAACATAGATATGTTTATTTTAACTGCTCAAAAGGGAGAAAAAAGTATTTGCTTAATAAATTAAAATATAAAATTGAGCCATACCCAAAGATTAATTTCATACCAGAATATAATAAATAGGGATAGATTTATATTGAACGTTATGTATTATATTGTATGTATAGTGATGATAAAACATGGAAACAACATTACGAGGATTGGGTAAGTATTCTAAAACGT
>Ga0098036_1000782_pt1 | contig 13014 bp, 10 predicted proteins | sample 4_EtaG_FD_77064 | JGI IMG/M metagenome (GOLD analysis project Ga0098036, IMG submission 77064) | Marine viral communities from the Subarctic Pacific Ocean - 4_ETSP_OMZ_AT15127 metaG | ecosystem: Environmental > Aquatic > Marine > Oceanic | place: Pacific Ocean | collected 2015-01-07 | reverse complement strand
AGGCATAAACAATACATTAATTGGAGCAGATGCAGGAGATGCTATAACTACAGGAGAGAATAATGTAGCTGTAGGTGCAAATGCTTTGACTGGTGCTACAATAAATAATAGATGTACTGCTGTTGGTGCTTTCGCTTTACAAAATATGAATAATGCAAGTACAGGTACAATAGATAATACTGCTGTTGGTGCTAATGCAGGTGGCACAGGCGTAATGACAGGCATTTTAAATACTTTAGTTGGTCATGCAGCAGGTAATCAAATAACCTCAGGTAATAAAAATGCTATTGTTGGTGGTGATGCAGGTGATGCATTAACAACAGGCGAAAAAAATGCAGTTCTAGGTCAAGGTGCATTAGGTGCAGGTACAACGTATGATAATAACGTAGCTATTGGCTTTGAAGCATTAAAGGTTGCTGATAATACAACTGGTGCAGATGGAAATAATGTAGCTATAGGTGCAGATTCAGGTAGTTCAGTTGCAGCAGGAATAAGAAATGTTTTTGTAGGTGCTAGTTCAGGTAATGGAGTTACTACAGGAACAGATAATGTTTGTATAGGTAATAATACAGATACTCAAGTAAGTGGTTCTGTAAATAATATTGTTATTGGAAGTGGTATTAGTGGTGGTGAAAATTCTCAATTTAGATTTGGTAAAGAAAGTAATGTTGTAGATAATGAGTTTGATACGGATGCTTCTTGGACAAGAACATCTGATAAAAGATTAAAAACAGACATTGCCGATGCTAAATTAGGTTTAGACTTTATTAATGATTTAAGAACGGTAACTTATAAATGGCAAGATAGTACAAAATTAGATAAAGAGGATTCGGAGTTAGTTGCATCTGGATTATATAATGCAGATAAAAATTTAATGCGTACAGATGTAACCATGCATGGTCTTATTGCTCAAGAAGTTAAAACAGCATTAGATACAGCAGGTGTAGATACATTTAAAGGATGGTCAATAGACAAATTTGGTATTCAAAATATTTCTAGGGAAATGTATGTAATACCTCTTATTAAAGCAATGCAAGAGTTGTCTGCACAGGTTGATACACTTAAAGCAGAAATTAAGGAGTTAAAAAATGAATAGAACAGATGAGCAAAAAGCAAAAGACTATACAAATATGGGTAGCTCTGTAACTGTTGTAAATAACGTGATTGCAGGAGATGTTAATGTAATAGGCGATATGACTGAAGCTCGTAGAAAAGAAAAAGTTAGTAATAATGTTGAATCCTTAGAATCTATGGTTGCCCTAGATGATTGGGGTAGTGAAGATATGACTGCTGTTAATAAAGCCATTACAGATGGCAAAGCATTCGTAGGTTAAAGGAGAAAATCAATGGCTGAAGAAGCAAGAACAACAGAACTAAAAGCACAAAATTATGCAGCAATGCTTGATGGTGCTAATGTTATTACAAGTGTAATAGCAACGCATAACAAAGGAAGTGATGCAACAAATGAAGACTTTGCAAGTGGCATGACGCATGACGAAAAGAAAGCTAGAGTAAATCGTTCAATGGGATATCTTAAAGTTATGGTTGCTTTAGACGATTGGGGTTCAGAAGACATGACTGCTGTAAACTCTGCAATTAGTGCAGGGGAAACATTTGTAGGATAAAAGGATATATCTGAATGCCCTTAACGAAGTTACAATTCAAACCGGGTGTTAATAGAGAAACAACTTCTTATAGCAATGAGGGCGGTTGGTTTGACATAGACAAAACACGCTTTCGGTTTGGGTTTCCAGAAAAAATAGGTGGTTGGACACGATACGCTGTTAATGCGTTTTTAGGTACGGCTCGTTCTTTGCATCCTTGGGTTGCACTTGATGGAACTCAGTTTCTTGGTGTGGGCACACATCTTAAATATTACATTAACGAAGGTGGTGGTTATAATGATGTAACTCCAATTCGAGCTACAACTACAAATGGTATTGTCTTTGCAGCTACAAATGGGTCTTCCACTATTACAGCTACGGATGACGCTCACGGAGCAAGCATTGGAGATTTTGTAACGATATCGGGAGCAGTTTCTCTTGGAGGTCTAATAACAGCAGATGTTTTAAATCAAGAATATCAAGTTGTTCTTGTGCCTACCGCTAATACCTTTACTTTTGTAGCGAGAGAAGCTGATACGTCCATAGCAAGTATTACTACAACATCTGGTTTAAATCCAACGCCTGTTGTAGCAAATTCTAGTGACACAGGTAATGGTGGTTCAGGTGCAGATGCTGCTTATCAAGTAACGGTTGGTTTAGATACGTCTCTTACTGGTAACGGTTGGAACGCAGGGTCTTATGGCCGTGGCACTTGGAACTCTGCATCAAACCTATCTGTTGATGGAGCTACCTTACGAATATGGAGCCATGATAACTTTGGTGAAGATCTTATTTTAAACGCCAGAGATGCAGGTATATTTTATTGGGATAGAACAAATGGGACTGAAACAAGAGCCGTGGCTTTATCTTCTTTAGCAAATTCGAATCTTGCTCCAACAATAGCAAAAAAAGTTTTAGTATCAGACAGGGATAGGCACATAATAGCGTTTGGTTGTGATCCAGAATCCGCTATAGGAACGCAAGATCCACTACTTATTCGCTTTGGGTCTCAAGAAAGTTTAACGGATTGGCAGACTCTGCCAACTAATACTGCTGGTGAATTACGTATAGGTTCTGGGTCTGAAATCATCACGGCCATTGAAACACGCCAACAGGTGATTGTCTTTACAGACGAATCACTTCATGCCATGCAGTTCCTAGGACCGCCTTTTACCTTTGGAATTAATACTATTTCTGAAAACATTACGATAGCAGGTCCACTTGCTGCTATAGCTGTTGAAGACATGGTGTTTTGGATGGGCAAGCAAGAGTTTTACGTTTATGGTGGAGGAGTGCAAAGACTTCCGTGCACGGTTAGAGACTTTGTTTTTAATGACTTTAATGAGTTGCAGATTGAAAAAGTAACGGCAGCAACAAATACGTCGTTTTCTGAGGTATGGTGGTTTTATCCAAGTGAGAGTAGTCAAGAAAATGATCGGTACGTTGTTTACAACTATCAACAAAAGATTTGGTACTTTGGCACACTAGCTCGAACGGTTTGGTTGGATCGTGGAATTGAATCCAATCCTGTGGCTGCTGGTACGGACCATTACTTATACACCCACGAAAGTGGTTTAGATGATGGAAGCACGGACCCTGTTTCGGCTATTTCAGCGTTTGTTGAATCAAGTCAAGTTGACATTGGAGATGGGAATCAATTTTCTTTTGTTAACAAGATTATTCCAGACTTAACGTTTCGAGATTCTACCGCCTCATCTCCGGCTGCAACCTTAACTCTTAAAGCAAGAAACTTTCCTGGAGGAGCTTACTTGCAGACAAATGGTCAATCTGTCAGTCAGACAGTAGCAGGGACATCAACTGTTGTAGAGCAGTTTACCGATCAAATTAATTTACGGCTTAGAGGAAGATCTCTTGCATTAAAAATTGCTTCCTCTGATACAGGAGTTACATGGAGATTAGGTTCTCCTCGAATAGATATTAAGCCAGATGGAAGAAGATAATGTCAAGAAATTTAGTTCTTCCGTTTTTTCCTACTCCTCCAGAGGAGTACGACCAACAATATATGAGCGAACTTGTTCGATCTTTTTCGGTTTATTTAACACAAATGCAAAACCCAGGAGAAGGTCGTCATACAGGGTTAGCTCTTACGAATTTACAAACGGACGATCAAGGGCTAGCTGTAGGAGAGTTGTTTAATTATAAAGATGCGTCTGGAACAATGGGATATATAAAGATTGTTGTAGCAGATGCGTCAAATCTTAGAGGGATAACAGCAACAGGCAGCGTTGGAAGTGTTACGGTAACAACATAATGAGACTAGAAAAGTGAAAACAAGTCTGTTAGGATACAAAAAATACAGGAGAACAAAGCTGTGAGTTTAAAAAAAATATTAGGAGCAGCTGGAGCAATATTTGCGACCACACTTGGTATTCCAGTTTGGTTGGGTTCTGGCATAGGTACACTTCTTGGTGGTGGGTCTATGAAAGAGGCAGTTACTGCTGGAGTTCTAGGACATGTAGCAGGTCCAGCAATTGCAGACGCATCTAAAGGTTTAGGTGGACTCATGGGAGCGGCAAAGACAGGTACAGCGGCAGCAAGTTTAGCGAATACAGCAGCAGCAACAGGAGCAGGGACAGCAGGAGCAGGAGCTTTAGGTGGATTAGGAAGTTTAATGACTCCTAAGAATTTAATTACAGCAAGTTTAATTGGTTCTGCATTTGAAAAACCAAAGTTGGTTAGCAACGCTCCACCTGATCCAAGACGGTTGGAATCAAGTCCAGACTATGTTCCTACACAGTTTGCTCAGTTTCCAAATCCGTATACAGGAGAATATTTTAAAACTCCTGAAGAAGCTCAAGAGTCAATACGAAGAGGTCGTGGACCGATACTCTACAACCAAGGAATTATGACAGCGGCAGACGGTGGGTTTATCCAAGGACCAGGGACAGGTAAAAGCGATTCTATACCGGCGATGATTTATCAAAATGGCGGTCCGGTTCAAGAAGCTCGGCTCTCGGACGGTGAGTTTGTTATGACAGCCGATGCTGTTAAGGGTGCAGGTGGTGGAAACCGTGCGGCAGGAGCAGCTAAGATGTACCAAATGATGAATAAGCTTGAGAGGAGAGCGTAATGAGTGGTCAAAATTATACTACCCGTAGCGAACAGATAACTCTTCTTCCTGGGTATCAGGAAGAATATCTTAAAGATCTGCTTGCCAACGCTCAGACGTTATCTGGAACACCGATGAATATACCGCAACGCCAGATTGCAGGGTTTACGCCTGGACAACAATCTGCGTTTGAGCTTGGATATGGGGGCATTGGCTCGTATCAACCTATGATGCAAGCCGGAGCCGATACAATTAGTGAAGGTATTGGTGGCTACAAGCAAGCTATGGGTATTGGTACATCAGGCATACCTCTTTATCAGGCAGGAGCGGCTGCTCTTGGTGATTCAATGGGACAGTTTGATCCAGGTGCTGTAGGCGAGGACGGTAAAACGGCTGTTAGTCGGTTCATGGATCCTTATACGGAAGAGGTGATTAAGCAGTCTGAGCGAGACATGATGCGTCAAAACCAGATGCAACAGAACCAGTTAAGTGCTCAAGCTGTTGGTCAAGGAGCGTTTGGCGGTAGTCGTGGTGCAGTTGCACAAGGAGAACTCAACCGAAATACAGCAGATCAAATGGCTCGAACCTCTGCCGGTCTTCGTTCACAAGGATATCAACAAGCGTTGCAAGGAGCACAGACAGCGTTTGGAGATCAGGCTTCGCGTCAACAGAATGCAGCGTCGTTGTTTGGTTCTTTAGGCAGTGCGTATGGACAAACGGGCCAAGGACTTGGATCCTTGGCAGGAGGACTAACGCAAGCAGGAACAACGCAAGCTGGTCTAGGAGAAGCTCTTCAAGGCGCAACGGGCAGAGATGTTAACATGCTGTTGGGTCTTGGTGGTATGGAGCAGCAGCTTAATCAAACTGGTATGGATGCGTATCGTCAGGATATTATGGATCGACAACGACAGCCTTATCAACAGTTGGCCTTTATGGGTGATATATTTAGAGGTGTGCCATCAACTCAAAGTACATATGGTGGAACGTATCAAGCTCCTCCGAGCGCATTGTCTCAGGTTGCAGGTGCTGGTATGGGTCTTATGGGAATGAATCAGGCAGGTTTATTTAGTTAAAGGATTAGATCGTGAATGTTTTAAGTCGAAAGATGTTTCAAAAGAAAAGATCTCGCCCGGCACGGGATGCACTTAATAAGGCTGGTGGCATTATGTCCTCGTCCCCCGAACTTATGAACACGGTTCAGATGTTTAATCCAGGTGGCCCCGTTAAACCAGGAGAAAATGTTCGCATACCTGGTATGGCTGAGGGACGAGGCATTTCTGGAGCAGATGTTAAAAATTTTCTTGACTATATTGGTATGGATGATTTCATTAATTATTTAGGTCTTAGAAAACCCAAATCTCGTACTCCCACTGGATATCTTCTTGGTGAGGATCCAGCAAAACGACTTGAAACTATTTCAAAGAAACTTTCTGAAACTTCGTTTATTCCTGCTGTTACTAAAAAAGCGTTTCCATATGTAGGCATTGCGACTGCTGGTACTCCTGTAAACGAGGATGAACAAGCGGTTCTTGATGAGCTTCGGAAAAAATACGGAGTTAATTTAGAGAAAGCACCTCAATCTATTTTTACTGGACAAGAAAACACAGCAGAAGGTGTTGCTCCAGAAATGCAAGGGTTGGCCATAGAAGACATTGGTGCAGAGATAGAGGCACAAAAAATAGCAAAAGAAGTAAAACAATTGGAGGTTGATTCTGACAATCCAACTTCTTTAACAAATATAGAGGATGCAGCAGATATAGATGTTAGAAAAAGAGCAGAAGAAGCGGCACAACGAGAAAAACTAAGCAACCTTATGACAACGCAAGAAGCTTCTTTTGATCAACCCGAATCAGGAAAAACCTTTGAGGATATTGCACGAGAGGATGCAGAGGCACAAGCTACTGCTGATCGATTAAGAGAAGAGTCTTTTACACAGCCCGGTAAGTCAATGGCAGAGTCTGGAATGCAGATTGCAAAAGGTCTTGAAAACAAAGACAAAGCCACGTTAGACACACAATTAAAAGATCTTATGGCTCAGTTTACATCGAACGCACCTAAGTACGAAGGTCTTGATAAAGGCATGGCTCTTATGAAGATTGGTTTTGCTATGGCCGCTGGTAAAAGTCCTTACGCCATGCAGAACATTGCTGGAGCACTTTCAGGTGGTGCGGATATGTTTATTAAAGATAAGGCAAAAAGAGATGAGTTTAACAGACAAGTTAAACTTTCTGCGCTTCAATATGGGCTAGGTGAGATAGGCAAAGAAAAAGCACAACAAAGAGCAGACGTTAGAAACATAAAAGATTACGTTGTTGGTAAAGGTGGTCTTACAATGCCAGATGGCACAAAGCTTGAAGAAGGTAGGACTGTAAGTTTAAACATGGAGCAAGCACTAAGTCTTGGTTCAAAACTATCTAACCTTTCTAGCGTTGCAGCATTTAACACTCGACAAGCTGCAATGACTAAAGCTCTTACAGCGCAATTAAAATTAATTGAAGCACAACAAGGTAAAGGTGTTAAATATAGTGATTTTAAATCTAATATAGAAGATTACGGTAAATCTTTAAACTCTGCAAAAGAAGCAGAGATTGCTAGAGTATTTATAAACGACGCTCTGTTAACTGTAGCAGAAGGGGAGGTGACAACCTTATCCGCAGCAGGTAAAGAATTAATAAGAAAAGGTGGTGCAATATTTGGTTTTGATGTTGGAGAAGAGTTTAAAGATATTTCAACTCTCAACAGAAAAATGAATCTTGCATTAAATAAGATTATTCCTCTTGTTATTGGAGACACACAATCCGCAAACTCAATTTCAGATAGAGATGTTGGTTTTGTAATACAAGCCTTTTTAGATAGAGGAATTATAGCAAGAGAAGGTGGTGCATTTAAGTTTTTAGGAGCATCTGATGACGCAATTGCAACGGGTCTTCAATCTGCGTTAGTAGAAGTTAATAAGTCTCAACAAGAAGATTTAAGATTAATGTTAAGCATTGAAGATAATTTTAACAATGTTATGGTTCAAGGAATTGGAAAGACAGGAACTGGAATGCTTACAAGAGAAATATCTGAACGAAAACAATTAACTGGCGGCGGTGGGCTTTATTACTACAACCCTGAGTCACAAACAATTGGATTTGCAAAATAATGGTACAGATTAAAGTTGCTACAGATCAAGGTATAATTCCAATTGAGTTGGGAGACACAACTCCAGATGAAACAGTCTTAAAAAATATAACTCAAGGTCTGTTAAAAGATGGCTACACATTTGATATGGCTACACCCGAAAACCAAGGAAAATCACCAGAATCCCCAGATATGAGCAAGATGTCTTTGGATGAGATAAGAGACTATGCTCGTGCTCGAAGAGCACAGGGTCTTGATCCTTCAACGGGCGAACCTTTGACTGAAGAAGAATATGTTAGCAACTACAAAGAACCTGGTGTTGATTATCGAACAGGAGTTGACAGTGTAGGTGGATTTTCTCGTTTTCAATTTGGTCGTATGGACACTCTTGAAGAGAAACAGAATTACTTAAATACCGTTGTTGGTTCCGATGGGTTTAGAACAGACCCTCTTGGTCGCCTAATTTTAACAAAATCAGGCCGTAGTACATTAGGGTTGGGTTCAGGAAAAGAGCTTGCTATAGATGAAGAAGGTCTTTCTTTTAGTGATGTAAAAGACTTTGCAGGAGCAACAGCACTACCTATTGCGGCTGGAGTTGGTGCAACGATTGCGGCTTCTGGCGTTGGATTTCTTCCCGGCATGTTAATTGTTGGTGCAGCTACAGGTGCAGGTAAAGCTCTTGATGAGGGTATTGAATACGCAGAAGGATTACAAAGACAATCTGTAGGAGAGGTTGCTCGTGACTCGGCTTTTGAAGCGTTGTTTGGTGGTCTTGGTGAAGGAGTTGGTCGGGGTATATCCAAGTTGTTTGGAAGAATTATTAAAGGACCAGGGGGCGAGGCCAACGAAGCATTAAGAGCACAAGCAAGAGAAATCATTGCAAAAGGATATCGACCCACGATTGCTGGTGCTACAGACGAAAGCTTTCGACCTATTTTAAATCGACTTCAAGCTGTATATGAGGGAATATTTCCAAACGCAAAAGCAGCTAATCAAAACCTTGACAACGTTCTGGATGAGTTAAGGTCTCTTGGTGTTGTTGATAAATCACAAATTAATAACTTGGATGAGGTTGTTAGAAACGACATTAAAACATTTTACTCTACTTCTGATCAAAAATTAGCAGATGCACAAAAGCGTATGGATGACGCTGTTCGTGGCGAAATTGGTCAAGTTATGAAAAATTTAAAAGATGGTAATGTTGTTCCTGAAGATCTTGCTGACATGATCCGTCGTCGTAAAATCGTGTTTGATGAAGATGCTGATCGACTATATTCAGAAATTACAAAAGTTCTTCGAGAACAAAAAATAATTCCAACGGCTACAATAAAAGCAGAACTTGATCGTTTAACAGAAGACACCATTGCTGATATTGGTGCAACTGAGTTTGCTAAAAAAGTAAATGGTTTAGGTAAGTTTGCTACGGCACAAGAGTTAGGACGTATTCGTTCTGGATTAACGGAAGCTTCAAAAACTCCATCATTGTTAAACGATGTAAATGTAGGAGCGTTAGGTTCCTTAAAGAAAGCTGTAAACGATGCTTTTATTGATGCTGAAATTACTCTAGCAAAAGTTGCTCAAATTAAAAAAAGACCGTCTCCTGTTCCTTTTGGTCAAAGTCAAAAACTTCTTGAACCAGAAGGATTTTCAGCAAACCTTAGTTATGATGAGTTAGCAGAAGGGTTAAATTTACTACGAAGAACAAATGAGTTCTACAGAAAGGGAATAGGTAGATTTGATAATCTTACCGTTCAAGAAATATATAAAGGTGTATCTAATAATCGCATAAATATGGATTATATTTTTGATAACATTATAACGAAAAATCAACCAGAAGCATTAGAAGAACTGTTAAAAGCAATTAAGGGTGTTAGTACTGGAAAACTTTTAGGAGCATCTAAAGGTATTGTTGATTTAGCTGAAGGAACAAAAATACTTAAAAGTAGAACAATTGGTAACAGATCTGTCGAACAAGCTTTAAAAGATGTTGCAGATTTACCTGATGGCGATCCTGTAAAAAGAAGTGTTCAATTACAAGCAAAAGCGATTGAACAAGAAGCAGCAGAACGTGCAACTATTCGAGGTAGTGGTGCTGAAATGTCTGAACAAGTTCGGCAGGGTCTTGCTAAAAGATATTTAGAAAAACAAATTAATCAATCCATGATTACTGAACCGTCTACTGGGCAAAGAGTTATTGATCCAATAAAACTTGTTGCAAATCTTCGAGAAAAAGGAACCGTCGTTGATAAACTCTTTGGCAAAGATTTAAAAACTTTAGATGATGTCATATCTGTCTTAGAACGAGGTAAATCCAATCTTGCTCCTGGTGTTATTGCTCAACTTCGAAGTAAACCTTTAGGTCAATCTTTACAAGATTTACAGGCAGCGCAAGCAAGTCGAGTTGCAGATGACAAAAATTTTATTGTAAATACATTACAATCAACAACAGACCCAGACGTTATTGCACAAACTGTTTTTAGAAATCCTGCTGCAATTAAACAGGCGCAAAAGATTCTTACTCCTCAAGTTATGGAGCTAACTAGAGATGCTGCTATGGGCAGAATTTTGAAACAAATTGGAGCAACCGTTGACGATGTTGGAGAAATTAGAATCACGGACGACCTTATAGATTCTTTTAAATCTGGTCGTCTTGGCACGAAACTTCAATCTGTTCTTCGATCTTATGGTGACGAAACATTAGATGCTATGTTTGGACCGAATGGAGCAAATGGATTAAATGCAATGGCAGAAACAATGGCCAGAGCTTCTAACGCTGCAATCGCAGGTAAAGGTGGACTTGCAGCCCCACAGATTGCTTTGGGTCTTGGCGTTGTTTCTCTAATTATGAATCCCTTGGCAACCTTGCCCACGGCTCTAGCATACGGAACAATGTCTAAACTACTAAGAAACCGTAAAGTATTAAAAATGATGATGGCTTCAAGAAAACCAAACACAGTAAAACAATTCTTGTCTGGTAAGTTTAAGGCAAACGATCCCATTGCACAAGGACTTCAAACCGTATTAGCTTTGGTTGCTGCTGCTGGAGTTCAAAGCACAAGAGGATTAACTCAACAAACAGCAGAAGAGGCCGCTCCTGCCATAGAGCAAGCTAAACCAGAAATACAGAAGACCATGCAACAAATTGCACCTTTAGGAAAACAAATACGGCAACAGCTTCCTAATGTACTGCCACCCTCACCGGCTTCCAATGCTAGTCGTGTTAATCCAATCACGGTCCCCGATCCATTGACCCGTGCTACCTTTGGTCAGCCGTAATGAATGGAAGAAGAGGAAGAGGTATTTTGCCCTGTATGCAGCACCCCCATAGAAATATTTGAAGTCTACACCATCGCAAAGACGTTTAAGAAGGTAAAACAGATTTGTCTGACTTGCAAAGAAAAGGAACAGAAACATGAAAGAAAACTTTGATAAGTGTTTAGATATGCTTCTTCACCATGAAGGAGGCTTCGTAAACCACCCTCGTGATCCTGGGGGCATGACCAATCTTGGTGTTACTCGCATGGTTTATGAAAAATGGGTGGGTAAAAAAGTAACAGAGCAACAAATGCGGGATTTAACTGTAAAGGATGTTGCACCCATATATTACAATAATTACTGGAAGCGTTGCAAATGTGATGACCTACCAAATGGAGTTGATTGGTCGGTGTTCGATTGGGCTGTAAACTCTGGTGTTGGACGTAGTGCAAAGGCTTTGCAAGGAATTATCGGAGCCACTCAAGACGGGGGCATCGGCCCTAAAACTCTGAAGCTGATTGAAGAGCACGAACCCAAGGAGCTTATCGAAAAAATGCACGATAAACGCCAAGGGTTTTACGAGGGACTCAAGACCTTTGATTCTTTTGGCAAGGGATGGACCAGGCGTAATAAAGAAACAAAGGACTCGGCCTTGGAGCTTCTTGAAGGTTAGGTTCCTACACCCCAACAAAACTTTTGTTGTCCCGTAACAGGTTGCCATTCTCTACCTGGTCTGCTTGTCCAGCCTAAACCTTCTTTTCTAGCTTTAACTTCATAAAGAACTTTCCAACCTGCACCTCGAAGACTTGAACCACTTTCGCTTTGTAATGTGTATGTAATTATTTTCGCTCCACCCATAGCTCTCCAAGCTCTCCAAGCCGCTGCATAAAGAAAAGAGCATGTTCCTTTGGGTGACTCGTCTAATACACAACATCGTCTAACTTCTGCTGTAAACCCATCGTCTTTTTCAATGGCAATCGGACGACCAACAATGCAAACTCCAACAAGGTTGTTGTCGTAACTGCATCCGATCGAAAACTTTGCTCCAACAGTAGGTTTGTTATGTCTATGAAAGTTTTTAACAAAGTCATTCGCTTCTCTAATACTGATAGGAACAAGTTGTAGCTTCAACCAACCTCTCCCCAATTGTTTCCAAGTTCTTGATCCACTTTACTCGGCACTTTAAGAGGTAGCCCTGTCTCCATGATTTCTGTAATCTTATTTGCTTGCTGTTCGCTCTCAACACTAAAGCAAAGTTCGTCGTGAACAGTCATCAACGGAATCAACCCCTCGGCGTAACAATCGGCCATAGCCTTCTTGGTTTGATCCGCTGCACTGCCTTGAATAAGTTTGTTTAGTGCTTTGTAGGTAAACGCTCTTCGTATTCTTTGTGGACCCCACTCGGCTTGAGCGTCTTTAAGTTTCTTAGGTTTGTGGTACTCAAAGCTTCGAGGTTCCCACATATCAAATCGGCACTTGCGACCTAGGATCGTTCGTATTCTACCGTCCTTCTGAGCTTTGTTTGAAACTCTGTCAGCAAGACCTTTAACAAACGGAACCTTCTCATGATACGTTTCAAGAAGGTTCTTAGCGTCATCAATTGTTATGTCCAACGTTGCAGCAAGCTTTGCCCGACCCATACCATACATAATACCAAGATTAACCGTCTTGGCTTGCTTCCGGCTAATTCCTGCCATGTCAGCAACCATTTGATGAAAGTCAGCGTCGCCCTTGTGATACTCCTCAACAACGGACTCAATCTGTGCATGTTTTTCCGACTCGGTTAGGGACGCACAATAATGCACCAAGAGCCTCGGTTCTTGGCTTGAATAGTCAAAGGATCCCCACTTGTGTCCATCTTCAGGAATAAACAGCCCACGGATAAGAGACTTAATTTCAGGCTCTCTGGCAGGGATTTGCTGTAAGTTGGGGTTAGAGGACGAGAATCTGCCTGTCACCGTT
>Ga0098036_1000778_pt1 | contig 13027 bp, 7 predicted proteins | sample 4_EtaG_FD_77064 | JGI IMG/M metagenome (GOLD analysis project Ga0098036, IMG submission 77064) | Marine viral communities from the Subarctic Pacific Ocean - 4_ETSP_OMZ_AT15127 metaG | ecosystem: Environmental > Aquatic > Marine > Oceanic | place: Pacific Ocean | collected 2015-01-07 | reverse complement strand
CTGAGTCCACTGACCTGATTCCAGATTTGAAGTAGTAGATACTGTTATACCTGTAGCCATAATTGTACCTCTTTAATCTTTAAATGTTAGTTATTAATTAACCACCCATTCTTTGCTTCTGTGCAAGATACTCTTCTCTTGTAATTCTATTTGAAGCAAAAGCCTGGTGTAGTTCTGTTATGTTCTTTGGGATTCCAGTACTTTTAGAGGGACTACCATCTACAGGCGGACTATCAGCAAGTTTAGTTTCTACAGGTGCAGTTGGTGCTTGAACTTTCGATCTAGCATCCATAACACTTGTAAAAAATTTCTGCCTTCTATCACTTAAAGAAAGATTTTGATTGTCTAATATTGAATAATCAATACCAGGAGTATTAGGATCAACTCCCATATCTCTCACAATCTCTTTTCTTTCCTGTTCTGCTGTAGAAACAGGATTACTTTGTATTACTGATTCATCTGCAAATTCTCTTTGTAACCGACTTTCTTCGGCCTGTATTGCAGTTTTTGCATAAGGTTTATAACTCTCATCCAAGTTTTCAAAATCTTCTTTTAATTTTTGAAGATTCGATTCAGCTTTTTGTTTTTCCTGTTGCCTTATAGAATTTAAACCTTTATCAATTTTAGACTGTAAACCAGAAATCTGATTTTCATATCTCTCATTTGCATTGGTTAAATTATCTACTTTTGCTCTAAGTTCAGAAATCTCATTCTGCGGATTGTCGTCAAGTTGTGTGCCTAAACTCTCCTGATCTTTATCAAGTTCATTTGTAGTTTGCATTTCATTATTATTTTCTATCACGATAAACTCCTATCTTTCGATGAATCTACTTCGTTTTTACAAAAAAAAAGGCCCTATACATAATTATTGCTCATTATATATAAAGCCCATGCCTTTCGGCCGCAGTGCTATTTTTATTTAACTGTCATACAACATCTAGTGTTGCAATTTAGAAAATACACTATATCTTGTGCTTTGTCAACTACCATTCAGGTTTTCTTACTTGTGTATATATTTCTGTTTGTGTAAAACCTTCTCTAATTCTTTTTTTGTTTTTAGGATGAACAGGATTGGATTGAGTCCAAAAAGCAACAACTGCATCAAGCACTTCATCTTTCTGTCTTGCTCTTCTGTTTAAATCACCTGCTCTATCAAGTAATGCTTTTAATTTTCTGTTTTGTCTTTCTTCTAAAATTAATTTAGCTTTTTCTTCACTGAACAATCTGGTTTCCTGGTATTTTTGGTATGCAGGTAACAAGGAAGCATCTTTTTCTTTTATATAATTTTCGGTTGTTGACCAATAGTCTTTTAAATATTCATCTTTATCTTTATATTCCTGTATTGCTACCGGATCCATTTTTGAAGTCAATTCATCTATTAATATTTCTTTTCGGTTTTTTGTTAATGTATCTATAAACATATCTTTTAATTTTGCTGTTTTTATTGGATCTACAGTAGCTGTATTAGTTACATATACAGTAGGAATAGAGTAATATTGATCTACAAGTAATTGTGCTTCTGTTCTTCTGTCTACATCTAATTTGTTGCCAAAAGTGTTTGCTTTTTCAAACCAGTTTTTTAATATATCACCTGTTTCGTCATCCTGTATTTGTTTTAACTCTGGATAATCTTTAAACAATACAGCTAAAGCAAAACCAGGACCTGCATATACTGTTGCCATTCGTTCTTTATATATATTAGAGTCTATTTTTCCTAACTTTAAATCTTCTCCTGCTTCTTTAGCCAATTTTTTAGCTTCCAAAGAATTTGAAGATGTAGCTTCAAGATATGCCTGTATAGCCTTGTTAGAAATGCCTGTTTCCCTTTCTGCAATTTTCGCACCTGTTCGCCATACATTTGAATCTACAATTACATCTTTAACAAATTTTCTTTTTATTTTAGATAAAAATGGGGTATCTTCTTTTTCTTCCTGTAACACTTTTGCTCTTACTTTATTTGCAAACGACTCACCTTTTTCTACTTTTATTCTGTTAAATGCTTTTCTTATTTCATCTTTATCTCCTGTGGCATCACTTAATAAAAGAATTTCAACAACATATCTTTCTAATTCAGGATCTATTAATTCCTGCTTACCTGTAGCCACTTTATATAAAGCATGTATGGGTAATATTACATCTTCAAGTACACCTACATCTAATGCCCATTCAAGTTTCATAGGTGATAATCCTGTTGCCTGACCTAAGTCTTTTGCCCATTCAGATGTATATTCATCAAACTGATCTACAGGATCTAAATTAATTTTATCTGGTGGTACTATATCTTTATCTCTAAAGTAATCTCTGTTGAATCCAAGTTGAAGCCATTTATCTGCAACAAATGGTACAGGCAACCCTGTTTCGCCTGTAAATCTACTTGCAGGAGTAGATTCTAGTGAATAATATATAGCAAATTCTTTTACTGCTGTAGCATTTTCTTTCATCATTTGTTCAAGTAAAAATACTAATGGTGCTGTAAACTGTGAAAATTCTCTGTTGTCTGGAATAAAAGCTAACATTTTATGCTTTTCTCTGCCTACAGCATCTTTACCTTTTTGTCCTGTAATAGCAAAAGCTACTCCATATTTTTGATAATCAGGTAAGGAGTTCCATACTTCAGGATAATAAGTCATGTTATATGCTGCTAATGCACCATGCATCATTGTATAAGTTCCTATTCTCCCTGCTGCCATAGATCTTGATAACTTTACTCCATCACCTGTAACTAATGTTCTATATGGAAGCAGAGTACCCTGAACTCCTGCATTGAAATATATTATAATATTGTTTAAAAATCTTACTGCCTGACCAGATCTTGCAAAGTCTACAGTTGCTCTTCTTGATGCAACTCCTGCAAGTATTTCACTTTGACCTTTTGCAAGTCTTTTATTAAATACTGCAAGTCTAGGCATTGTTTCTAATGTATGTCCCACTTCATTTATTGTACTTACTAAAGGACTTGAAATTTTACCATTCTTTACTTTTATTGGACTTAAATAATTTGACCAGTCTTTTGCATTTCTAATAACTATATTTCCATCACTTGCTATTTCTTTAGATATTTGTTCTGGTGTTTTACCGAAATACCCATATACATCAGCACCTGATTTTATATATCTGCTATATGCAGTGTTACCTTTTGTAGCACCTTTTATAGCCTGATAAAGAGCAACAGGTAACTCGTAAGTAACTCCTTCTTTAATCATTACAGTTAAAGTATCAAACAATAAGTTTACTGCCCAAAAAGCAGGGTTTAATCCTGTTATAACAGTTTTAGCAATACCATTAGTTACTCTAAATAATTTTGCATATGCTTCGGCAGATTGTGTGCCTGTGTCGTTACCTAATTTAAATGTTTCTGCAACACTTTTTGGAACCTGGAAAGTTCTTATATTTCCATCTTCCCAAAATTGAATTTTGCCATATCTGTTACCATCTTCTACATCTACTAAATTATTAAATAATTTTTCAACCTCTCCTTTTCTTCTTGGTGTAATTTCTTTTATTTCACCTGCTTTAAATATGTTAGAATTTTGTATATTTTTAATCCATGATTTAGCAAGATCGTTTCTCGAAATGTTTTTTTCTGCAAACAAACTCGATTGTTTTAAAAGGTCTAAAGGATTTTCTGTTATTGCATCACTACCTGCATCGCTAAATTTTCTTAATCCATTGTCAGTTATACCACCCTGCCATGTTGCAAAATATCCTAATTGTTCTTTTGTTTCTCCGCCTATTTTATTTAAATAAACAGTAGGATTGTAATCAGGATAACGAGTAGTTAATTCATCAAACCATTCTCGACTAATCATTCCTGAATCTAATTTTCTTTGTAATATTTCTTTGTAAAAATCTGTTACTACTTTACCTGCATTTTGTATTTTTTCCCATCCACCTATATTTCTCCATTCATCTTCCATTTCTCTTAATGCAAGTCCAATTTCTTCCTGTGAGTTATAACCTGATAAAGGTAGTCGGTCTGGGTACATTTTATAAACTGCAAGAGCATGTTTTAATTTCAAATATGTATTTACTTCATCTACAGGTATATTTTTACCAATAGTTTTCATTACATTAGCTGTAACTTCACTTGCTCTCATTAAAGCAGCTTTTGGTTTGCCTGGTAATAAAGCAGCTAAATATTCTGAGTTCATATAATCAGGCAGATCTTTACCATATAATTTTTTATATTCTTCAGCAGCTATTCGAGTAACCCTGTTCATAACAGCTTTTTGATCTGTAGCTTTATATTCCCACCATATTTTTCTAAATGGTTTTTTATACCAGTTCACATCACCTGAAATAATATCGAGTCCTGTTTTAGTAATGCTTTTTTCAAATTGTTTATTAATAACTTCTGCTGCCTGTATTTTTGCTTCTTCTGCTATTTTTGCTCTTCCTCGTATTGTGTTTGGATTATAATTTTTCAAAGCATTAATTTTAGTCTGAAAAAATGGAACCGGATCTGCAATGTTTAATTCTTTAAGTTCTTCAAATGCTTTTGTGTCATCAGCTAAAGTTTTTTTATTAAAAACATCATTAACATACTCATAAGTATCTTCTATGCTTTTGTTTTGTTTTTTTGCAAGTACTTCTAATTCGTTTGCAAGTTTCTTTTTAGATTCAAGTAAACTTTTAACTTTTACTTTTATATCGCCAGATTTAAAATAACTATTTACTAAATTGTCATCTAGTTTGTTATTAATAACTGCATTTTGCCCAAAAACTTTCATCAGTGTTATTTCAGTGTCTACATATTTATTAATTGTATTATTAAGATCATTAGTTAATTTTAATGGATTACCACCTCTGGCTTTAATTACTTTATTAGAAAGAGGTGTGAAACCTGCTTTTGTTAAACTAGAACCCCATCCAATAGTTTTTCCTAAAATAGGATCTGACCACAAACCAATAAACATTTGTTCTGCAAGTGGTCGTTTCTGAAAATTATCTCTTAATGGTTTGAAATATAACTGTTCTGCATTATCTAATTTTTTAAAATCACCTGTTGCTATTGCTTTAAAAAAACCTGAAACCAATCTCACTGACTGATCGTTTATTTTTACAAATGGATCTTTTTCTTTTCTTGGTACATTAGAATCAGGGATTGGATTGTCTATGCTTTTTAAACCTGTAGGTGCTATGTTATTTGCAAACATACCAGGTTGTGTATTTAAAGAATACACATCCATAGCTTCAAATCTTTTCCTTGCTTCAGGATCTAACATTTTGTTGTAACCCATAGATACAAGTGCCATTGCTAATTCATTAAATGTTTCTAATCCATTTACTATATTTTTAGCACCAAACCAGTTATGTTTACCTATAAAAAAATCAGCATCTTCTAAAGTAGTTTTGTTAAAACCTGGATATTTGTCATCCATGTCGTCATAAAATTTAATTTTATTTATATCAGTATCACCATCAATCATTTTCCAAATATTTTGTAATGGATTTTTTACTTTTTTACCTTGAAGATAACCAGGTATATTGTTTAAAACTGTAGTATCACCTGAATTGTCTAACATGTTTATAGGAAACTTGTATTTAATTCTTGTGTTATCATACTCATCTTTTGTAACAGTTCCATAATCGTTAATTTTAAATTTAGGTTTTACATCTTTATAAGTATCATCAATGGGTTCTCCATCAGGTTTTAATTTACCATCTAATACAGGACCTCTTGAATTATCAATAACTTGTGGTGGTTTAACTGGTTTCTGATCTGTTTGTAACTGATCTTGTAATCGTTTTAAATAAGGACTAGTCATGTTCTCCCCTGTGTATAAGTTATTCCGCTAAATGCACTTGGCCTTCTAAATTTACTTTGTATAAATTCAGGAGATTTTTGATATAAACTTCTTAGTGTATCTGATTGTTGTTTTAGATAATCTGATACTTTTAAATCAGGTTTTTCTAAAGCACCAAGTGCAAACTGTGCAGCTTCTCTTTGTTTTTGTCCTAATCCTTCAGGTTCTTTTTTCTGACCTAATATAGGAAAATTCATTTCAGGAAATTGACCTATGTTTCCACCTTCACCTACAAATGTACTTGGTGGAGTACCACCAGGATATGAGGGTATATCTTCTTCAGGTTTTAAACCTAACGATGCTTTCAAAGCTGCATTACCTAAAGCAGCAAACTCATCCTGGTCAGGTTGTTTTTGTGTTTCTTTTGCTTTTAAAAAATCAGATTGTATTTGTTGTTGATTACTTAAAAGAAAATTCATGAACCCCATATCATCAGATGCAATTCCTGCAATCGCAGATTGAAATCCTAATGGATCTATATTTGCTTTTTGTGTAGGTTTTGGTGACATGGTAGTAGAAACTTCACGAGTAACAGGATCAACACCCATAGCTAGTAATGTATCATCATCTGCAAGTCTTTTACTAAGTGATAGCGGATCTATGTCTGCTGCTGTAAGACCTGCATCTGTCAATCTTGCATCCATGCCAGTTTTTAAATCATTAATACCGCTAAATATTATTGAATCTATATCTGCTGATGGATTTTTTGAAAGTTTATCTCTAATTAAACTTTCAAAACCTGGTGCTACTATTTCAGATAAATATCTTTTTACTTCACTTGAAGCAGAATCACTATATCCAAGTGCTTCTAATAATGATTGCCCTATACTTGTTTTAAAGGTTTCATTATCAGAAAGAATATCGAAATTAGTTTTCTGTTTTTGCATAGTTGGCAATTTCTTAATTACATTATCTATAATCATTTTTCTGAAATCAGGAACTGTGTTTGTTCCTTCTGTATCTGCCATTGCAGTATCAAGAAGATTTTTTGCATCTTGTGCAAGTATAGTTAAATCCTCATCACTTATTGTTGATGGGTTTATTCCATTTGCATTAAGCAAATCACTTATATATTTTTTACCTTCTTTAAATCCTGTAAGATTTTCAACAAACTCATTGTTTTCATATTGTTGTACATAATTACCAGATTCATTAATTATGGCATCTGCTTGTTGATTTATAATTGATGTTCTATCATTTGTGTCATTAATTTCTCTTACATCATTTAATACTCTTCTTGCTACTTCTTTAATTCGTTTATCCATTGATTCTTTTAATCCAGGTTCGTAATCAGCAGTGTCAAAACCTTTTGTATCAAGAACTTTTTTTATAGCACTTAACACACCTGAAAGATTGTTGTCAAAATCTATTACATTTGCACTTACCATCTGATTTAAATTGTCTATTTGGTTTTGTTCTAATTGTAAGATTTCTCTTGGTGTTCTGTATTTAATATCTGCATTTGTGCCATAAATATCTAAATCACGATTTCCATTTTGATATTCATTATCTATAGCATTAAATGCTTTGGTAGCAAAATTAGTTTTACCTGATTCGTCATATGTAGGAGAGCCTGTAATAAGTTCATTTTCTAAATCTGTAAACCTGTTTAAATACCATGATGCTACCTTAACTAATTCAGGTGTAGGAGATATTTTCATATTGAAATAATCTTTTAATTGTTTATATGTAAGATTGTCAATTACATCAGCATCGTTCAATGCTTTAAAATAACTACTTGTTCTTAATTCAGATGTAGGTTCAGCAGGAAATTCCTCTCTTATGTTTTTTACTATATTACTTGATTCTCTTATTATATTTTCTAAATTAGAATCATTTAATCTAGTAGTTATACCTCTTTCTGTTGCTGTAGTTTTAGGGTCTGCTATAAATTCATATTTACCACTTAGTCCTTCTGTTTTAACACCTGTAAAATTCCTTATTACTTCATCTACAAGAGATTTCACATAATCAGCATTTCCATATTTAGGATTTGTTGGTGGCATACCAAGACTTATAGCATTGTCAAATACATTTAAAATATAATTAATTGCATCTTGTTTTCCAAAAGTAGCAAAATCTGTAGGTTGTATATATTCATATGCGGATGGATCAGTTTCTATGTCACTTTCAAGATGTTCTATAATACCTGATAATTCAATGCCATCTGTAGATAATTTTTTTAAATATGTACTTATAGCATTTGATAAATCAAATACTTCTATGTCTTGCATCATAATTTTACCTCAACTTTATTCCTCTTGATTTAAAATACTGCTGTAATGGATCTAAGTTTTTATTCTTAGGTACAGCTATTCTTTCTTTAATTGTTTCATTTGTAGATTTATACAGTTCTACTGCCTGATCTACAGATGATGTAAACATTGTTAATTTTTTTTCTTTAGCCACTTTCGTTTCTCCCTACTTGTTGTCCTGATGGCATACCCTGTGCTGTTCCTGGTGCTGTACCAAGTGCTGCACCTAGTGCATCTATACCGCCTATACCTTGAGGAAATACATCAGGTTGTGCCTGTGCATCCATCCGGCTTCTTTGTATATTTGCTTCACCAGGTCTTTGTAATTGACTTTGACCAGGCATGAATTGATTACCTAAATTTGTACCTGATTCCATGCCGAGTTGTTGTTGCATTTCGCCACCTAGTTGTTGCATAAATTCATTTATTTGTGAATCCATAGCTTGTGGTGAAAATGCTACTTTTTCTGCGGCCTGTTGGTTCATCATTTCAAGAGGATTATTTATACCTGCTCTTCTCATAGCTTCGTATTTAGATATAAGATCTGACTGATAAAGTCTTATGCCAAGCATAGCTTCTCTTTCTCTTTCTTCAGGTGCTTCTGCTTTTAGTGTTACTATATTTTCATAATAGCCTTTTACATCATCAGGATTAACTGTCTGATCGAATGAGTGTGCTTCGCTTCTTGCATGGACTGTCATTGGTCCTGCTACCTTATTTTCTATAAGTTGTGCAAATCCAGAGTTGACCTGTTCTATTGCTCTTGCCATTCCGGATGCAACACCCTGAAATACAAGTCGGCCCATACCTGCAAGTACAGATGTATGGAAACCTGATCCTACACCTTGTGGTCGCATACCACGAACTACATTAGGATAAGTAGCTTCTTCTATAAGACCCTGAACGAGTGATAGTTGTTGTAATATTTCTGTAGGTGGTGATGCAATAGGAGAAGGTCTGACATCAGTGCCAGGAAGTACGATGTTAGTTGCACCGAATAATTCATAGTTATCTGCTGTTTCCTGTGCTGATTGTCTGTTGCCATGAAAGTCTAGTGTTCTCCAGGCATATTGTCTTAATATAGCTTCATTCTGTGTCATTAGTCTTGCTTCTGCATCGAGTAATGAATGAACTGGTTTTAAGATACCTCTGTATCTTGTTTCAGGTGATCCTGCATCAAAGTTAATTGAATTAGCAGGTATAACAGGAAAGAATGGAAGGAAACCATATCCATGTTTGATCGGCCCCCATACTATTTGTTCATCAGCAAGTCCTGCTGCATATTCGCCATCCCAGTATTCCATGTAGGTAGCCATTTCATGATCTTTTTTTTCTGATGCCCACTGAGGATATCTTTTTCTCATATCTTTAGATTCGTGTTCATAATGTTCTATTACCCAATCGATCTGATCTTTAGAGTCATCCCAGATAAGATTAGTTGGATTTACATTTTTAACTACGAATGGGAATGTGATTTTTCTTTTATCTAAGAAATCCTGTAAATCATTTTTATAGAGAGTTTCATCAAACAGTATTGTTTCGCCATCTTCGTTTACAGTTTGATAATCTTCTATGTTAGGTGAATCAGGATAGGCATCTGCTTTGAACATTAATTTCATAAAGGATATTCCATAGAGAAATGCTTGTTTAACTGCTGTTTTCTTTACAGGTTCTTTTATACTTTGCCAACAACCGATATAAAATTTCTTTAGTTTTTCTGCTCTTGCAGTTGCTCTTCTTGAAGCGAGTGGTACATCAATAGCAAAGTTAGCTACATCGACATGATCTGCTGCAACATTGATTAGGGATGTTGCGGTAGCAGGTCTAACCGGATCTACATTCATTCCTTCAGGAACAGGTACTCTGTTTTCACCCATGTAATATTTTTCTTCTTCTGCACATTGATGTCTAAATCCTTCAAAGTATTCCATGTAATCATCTTTAAGATTTAGTATGTCATCTAATGTGGGTTCAAATTCTTTACCTGGATCTCCTGGTAATTTATATTCCATATCTCTGTCTAATGTCATTTAACACCTGCCATAATTTTTCTTCGTTGTGCTTTTCTGTCTTTTAATAATTTATTTCCGAAAGTATTTGGATTAGTTATTCCATTGTTTACTTCTGCCTGAGTAGGCATATATCTTCGTTTTGGTGCATCTTCCATAGATGGTGCTTCCCAGAATGGATCGACACAGGCATGTAGGCCGAGAGCAAGAGCAAACACATGGTCATCATGTTCACCAGGTGGTGCTTCTGCTTTGTGATAGCCACCAGGAGTAACTCTTTCCTGAAATACTCTTAGTTCCCTGATTAATTGTTCTATGTGTGGGAATTTAACTGTTTCATGTTCGAGTGCAACTGATAACTGCATAAGAAGTTGTGGCCTTGATTGAGGAGTAAGTGTATATGACAAAATAGGTAAGCCATCCTGTAATAATTCCTGTGATAAAGCTAATCCTGCCTGTGCAGTTGTGTCCATGACTATATCAGTGAATCCCCATTCTTTATGGGTTTGTACTATAGCTTCTCGTAGATGTGGCCAAGTGAGATCACCGGAAGCATCCCAAGAGAAAGCATGTGCTACTTTTCTTGATTCTCTTTCTATTACCATAAGTACAGTTGGATCTGTTCGTAGGCCCACATCAAGACCGGCTACATACTGGACACCAATTTTAGGTTGTACATATGTATTACCATCTATACATTCGTCAATATTCTTAAAGAATCCTGAAGATCTGTTTCTTTTTGCGAGGAACATTCTTTCCCAAGCTGCGATAGGCATAATATTTTTATATGCTTCTATTTCATCTAAATCGTCTTTTGTTAATAATGGATTATCGAGATAAGTTGCTTTATATCCAAAGAATCCTTTTTTACCTGAAGATGCTTCGTCATACATTCTCCAGAAGGGATGTTCAGGAAATGCAGCAGGTATGCCTTCTACTATTGCTCTTCCGAGTCTACCTGGAGAGTTAAGGATAGGCATAAGTTTTTGAAATGCTTTATCAGGTATATCCTGTGCTTCGTTAATCCAGAGAAAATCCAGGCCTACAGTTTGCAGTGATTCAGGATCATGAGCAGATTTTACTTCTACGAATCCATAATCATTAGGATGTCTAAATCCCATAAGTCTTAATTCTTTATCATCTTCTCTGTAGGAATAGATATATTCTTTAGGGATAAGACCTAAGAGTTCGTTCCATGCCTGTTTACCCTGTGAAAAATTAGGTACAACGATCCAGGCATGAAAAGGTGGAATAAGAGTAGGATTATATTTTCTATTCATGGCATCGAGATAGGCATTTATAAGTTCACCTAATGCTGCTCTTGATTTACCGAATCTTCGTGCAGTTTCGACAACTTTTATTTTAGCCTTACTCTGATGTATGGGTAGTTGACCGGTGTGAGGTGTATATAAATTTTCTAATTTACTTAATGCTTCAGTCATGATCTATAACATCGCCTTTTTTACTTTCTGTCCAGGAAGGTTTTTGTGGTGTAAGAACATTAACTGTTTGAGTTACATTATTAGCACCTCTAAATTCTTTTTCATAATGGTTAAGAACTTTAAGAGCAAAGTTACCTGCTTTAAGTGCTATATCGATATCAGGTGCATTTTGTGGTTCTGCCATAGCGAATTTGCTTTGGATAAGAGTTCTTGCGATAACATCTTTGGCCGAAAATAGATTTATTGCATCTATTTTACCGAGAGGAGTTTCTAATAATTTTTTAAATTTCTTTTTAGTTCTTGTGCTTATCCAGGACTGTTCTTTGCCGATAATACGAGCAGCGATAGTTTTTACACCTGTAACCTGATATACAAGAAGAAAGTTCTTTTCATCTTCTGTAAATGTTTCCCACCCATCTATAGCGGTAAGTGATTGTTTTTGAGTCGAGTCGCCCTGCATACTTGGATGTATAGGTCTTGTATGCTTAACCTTCTCTAATGTCATATTTTTCACCAATACTCTGGCAGGAGTTGGATCTTACTTATGAACAAATACTATGACTTATCCACAAGTATTATATATTTTTCCACAAAAACTATAATATATCAAGCATTATAAAATGATACATAGAAAAGGACTGAAATATTATGAGTCTATGAAAAAACAGTTATTGTCAATCCTTTTCATATGTATAAAATCTGTCTGGCATTAGGGGTTAATAATCAACTTTATCAATGAGGTAGATGACTAAAACAAAATTAATTGCTATGGGACAATCCTGCGAACAATCAATCATTACCAGGCAGATTAAAAAAATCTCGGTTAGGGATGGATATATAGTTATAGATCTATCCACCCCTTATTCCCCCATAAATATTATATATCTATCTATATATATGGTGTCAATAAGATTTTTTAGTATTTTATACAGGTTTGTAAATAATACTTGCAGATCATAAATCCATAAATCTCTCCTGGAGTGTGAGATATATAATATAAAAGATCCGAAAAGCCAACCGGCTCTAGTCCTGTGTGTGTACGATTTAATAGAAATAAGATCAATAATATTAAATTATGTGTAACCAAGTGTTATTATTCCTTCAGTAGTACACAATACTATATATATTGTGATCTATTGATCATATATATATTTATATCTATATTTATTTATCTATCTCTATAAGTTACATCTATCACTTCTATAGATAATAGATATATAGATAATAATAGATAGATATATATACCGGTACTAGATATATATATAAATATATAGATAGATAATATATATATATATTTATAATTATTATATATAGATCTATAAATAATATATTGACAATGGGCTTTAAACCTGTTACAGTTGTTACATAATTAATAAATAATCATTGAACAATTAAGGGGGTTACAATGAGTTACAAAGAAGCATATAAACAAAGTAAGAAAATTCACCCAAGTAAATGGAATCTTTTACAAAATGAATCATCAGTATTGCAAAATAAAATAAGTGTGCTGACTT
>Ga0098036_1000773_pt1 | contig 13062 bp, 18 predicted proteins | sample 4_EtaG_FD_77064 | JGI IMG/M metagenome (GOLD analysis project Ga0098036, IMG submission 77064) | Marine viral communities from the Subarctic Pacific Ocean - 4_ETSP_OMZ_AT15127 metaG | ecosystem: Environmental > Aquatic > Marine > Oceanic | place: Pacific Ocean | collected 2015-01-07 | reverse complement strand
CCCATGCCGCCGTTCGTGATATGCGCCATCTCTGTTGGGGGTGTCGCACCGCAGAAATCGCAGTGACGCCCCTTTTGCCAGCGCACTCGCTCTTGGCCTCCATAGACGCGGAGAAACTCGCCCGGCGGTCTTGGCCTCGAGCGCAGCCTCGTCCGACGCAGAGCCATTGCCTGCTTGCCGGTAGCGAAGGGCAGTCTACTCATCATCCCCCCTCGCGCTCTGCGCCCATTCAGCCAGATCAGCTTCGGTCCATAGTTGCACGGCCCCGCGCTTGATAGGCTTCGGGAAAAAGCCGTCTCGCACCCAGTTATAGAGTGTCTTTCGTGAGATCCCGAGTCGGGCCAGCAGCTCGCCTCGGCGTAAGAACTCAGCCTGTGGGACGTATTGCATTGAGCGCCCCCTACCCGAAAAAGGACATCTGCCCAGCGACCTCGCGCTGGTAGTCGCTGCGGTCGAACTCATATCGAGCATGAGTGCCGCCGTCGTGCTTCGTGTCCTTTGTTACGATGTTGTAACCCATGTCGCGCAGATCCTTCACCCTAGCCGCGAGCCGGTAGCAACCGAACTGTATGGCGTCGGCTGGAGTGATCCCTCCGTGCCGCTGGATGAAATGCAGCACCGTGTGGCACTGACTCCCTTCCTTCGGCCCGTTCCGCGCAATCAAAACGGCAACCCGTCATCCATATCGGATGCTGTTATGCCGGTAGGCTTAGGAGCGGCCTCGCTCTTTACGAGCGAAACAACCGTGAGGTCGGTGTACCACCTGCTGTTGTACTCGCGCGACTTCGCGCCGACTTGCGCGTTGATCGTATCGCCTACGTTGAGCGGCACGATTTTGTCCCCCCACATCTGCAATGCGAGGTGCTTGGTCCACTTGCCCTCGGTGATGTCGACGATGAACTCCTGACGCCTCCACTCACCGTTTTTGCCTTGGCCTGACTGTAGCTCCAAGACTTGGATGACCTTTCCGTTCACTTCCATCATGCCGCTTTCTCCTCGATATGGGCCGTGAGAACTGCGATTCCTTTGCGGAGCTGGGCGGGATCAGCTTTCTCAATCGCTTTTACTGCCGCCTCTCTCAACGTCTCGTCCTTCACCTTCCTCTTGAGCGCGTCGAGTTCGCCGATCAGCGTTTCGACTTCGGCGTTCACGCGCTCGACCTTTTCCATCTCTTGTCGGGAAGGGCGTTGCCCGTTGCCCGTGTAGTTCGCGTTAGCACAAGCGCGTCCAATGGCACTCGTCTCGCAGTTCTCTATAAAGGACGTCTTGTTCACCATCCCCGTCTCGCGCTCATAGGCCAGGCCGGTTGCCATCGGCTCTGTCGCGTCGTGGTCGCGATATAACTCTGCGCGAACCACGCATACGGCTGGCGTTGATGCGAAATCGAAATGCACCAACGTCGTCACGATGCGCCCGTCGGGATGCTCCGCGAGAAAAAGCGGTATGCGATCCTTAACCTCGACGTAATCGTCCAGATTGAAGCCTCCCATCCTACCACCTCCCGGTGCGCCAATCGTACTCGTCATCCCACTCACGATCGTCGCGTCTGAGGTGGGCGGGTGGGCCGTGCTTCTCAAGGAACTCCATCGCCTCATCTTGGATGGGGTTGATGTCCTGTTCCGCTTTCTTGAGCGCCGCAAAAAATGACGGCGGCTCGATGTCCATCTCTGCGAGCCTGGCCTTGAGCTGAAGGAACAGTTCTGAATACTCAGTGTCGTCGACCGGGTCTTCTGGGCCGTGGCGAATCACCTGAGTCGAGCCATCGTCATACTCGATGGTTTCGACCCATCGCTCGCCTCGCCTATTCCACGGCGTCGGCGTGTAATCGTCTGTAGCGATCATATCGCGCTTCTCCGTTGAGTGATATGTCAATGCAATGCAACTAAAAAACCCAGCGCGACGAGCACTGCCACAAGCTCCATCGCCATCGCTAGGATTGGTTCGCGCTCCCACAGCTTCTTCATCATTGTGCGAGGCTCCTCTTGTACCGTTCGCTGTTCTTGTACTGAGCGAACGGATCTCCGGGGAACTCGTCGTGCGGGATGCAGCGCGCCGCGTGTAGCGCGACGTTGTACCAATGGTCGGCAGGCGCACCGTTCCGAAGCTCCGTTTCGTGCGCGGCCATCGCTTCCCTAAACCGAACTACGGGGTCCTCCGAGAAACTCCACTGGACCACCTCTGTCGTAATGCGTCGGAGACCGGGACTCTCCGCTTCGCCAGCTCCACCAGAATCGCGCTCTGGCGTATCGCTGTCGTTGCTTTCCTCTCCCATTGCAGAGCTAGTTCGGCCCACGCCCATGTCGACGGGTCGGTTCCAGGCCACTCCAACTGATCCAGCAGTTCCGTCTCCGACATCCCTTTGATCTGCGTCTCGTCCGCTGCCCTCAACATCGCGGCTGCTATTCGATGCGGATGCTGCGACGATGTCAGATAGGATTCCAGCCGTATGAGCGGAGTACCTTGACCACGCGAGTAACGCCTCAGAGTCGAAACATCCAGGCCATAGCTCGCTGCGGCCTTCTTTGCGTTCGGATTCGCGTCCTTGTGTGCGAACCCCGCCATCAACCGCTGTACTTGCTTCTTGTCGTAGATCGTCACTCAAATCTCCCCCCGAGTTGTGAGTGCGTTTCGTGGATTGCCTGTTTTGGTGCTTAACAGGTGCGTTTCCGCAACCGACTTGCGTGATATTTCCTCTCATGGAACACATCTCACAGATCGTGTCGCGCGTGATGCCCAAAGAGTCGTCATCCGTCGAGCCCTCGAAGGCGCTCGACCTCGGCATACAGCAACCGCCTCACGATTTCCGATACGCGCTGTCCAGTTGCCTGTTTGAGGTAGCTGGTAAGCTGTTTTGGGAAGCGGGTAGACACGACAGGGTCATACGTGATAGAGTCGGTGTCATGGCGCGTGAGATGGCTGGAATACATATCAGTCTCTTGGGTTTTCATTGTAGACAAATGAAACCCCACCGCCTAAATAATGCAAGGACCACAAAACAGATGCGTCAATCGACCTTTCACAAGCGACTTACGATGGCACTGGCAGCAGATCGGCGAGAACAGAAAGACATTGCAAAGGCGATGGGGGTGTCCCCAGCACAGGTGACACGATGGAAAAGCAAAGTCCTGCCCAACCCAGACATCGTCGCCAAGTTTGTTGAAGCTCTCGACATCGACGGGCACTGGCTCATCACCGGCCAGGGCTCTATGAAGTCCGGCGACCGGAGCGATTTAGCCCAACGGCTCGATGTCGTCGTTGATGTAGCGTCCGGTCAAGTCAGCCCAGAGCAGCTCACCGCGCTCCAGGTTGGCGTCGGTTACGACAAGGGTCAGAGCGACCAGCTCGCGCTCCAAGAGACTCTCGAAACAGCCAAACAAGCAAATGCGTCGCTCTCCGACATTGAGCGCAGGTTAGCCGCGATCGAGCGGTTCGAGCTTACGCCGATGTCTGAATTGACCGACGAGGAAACGATGGCGGCGAAAAAGCTCGCAGAAAAAGCAAAGACCGCGACGTTCGGAGAAGAGGCGCAAGCACTCGGGGAGGGGACAAAAGGTGGCTGATAAGAAGCAAGACGATACTTACGTAAGGGAATGCTGCAATAACACCACAGACCACGCGCATAAGGGTTGGCTTGACCAGCCTCCGACGTACACCACTCCGATATTTGACAGACCTGAGACGCCCAGCGCAGGCGACCCATGTTATACAACTATGGGGCTGGTATCGGCTGCGAAGCGCGCACAAGGCGACAAGGTGTACTGCTACAGGATTATGAAATCGTTCATGGGACTCCCAGAGGGCGCATTTATCATCGCTGACTTTAACGCGATTGATCTGCAGGCAGTCGTGTTAGCTGATCGCCACGACCCCGACACCCTGCTCGGCGCGTGGCGCGAAGCATCGGTGCCGCTGTTAGGCGTTGCTCAAGACCTAGGGATTCTCCAATGGTGGAGCTGCTCGGAGTTGGCGTGGTCACTCAGCCAACGGCGCGGGGCGCTACAATGCAGTTTGAAGGTTGTCCAAGGTGGCGCCCGTTAACCTTTCAGGTGCATACCTCGAAACCAGCACTCTCCGTTGATGATTTGAATTGGTTCAAACGCCCAGCGATCTTTTCGCGGGGACCATTGGACGACCATAAGTCCTGCCTGCCAGTTTGCGTGGTCAACGTAGGCGTCGCGGATCTCGCCGAGCATCCCCAACGTGTGCCACTGATGCTGGCCGTTCCAATCGCGACGACTGTGGACCTGCTGACGGTGGAGATGGCCTGAGAGTCCGCTCTTTCCGTACTTCTCATATTCTTTCTTGGCGACATCGCCCGAGCTCGACGCGCCGTGCTTGCAGATCACTCTGTCATATAGAGCGATCCAGTTCTTCTTTTCCCCGGTCGAGATGTAGGGGTAATCTTCCCAGCCTAGCGACTCGAGCCCGAGCAGGTTGCTCCACTCGAGCGCGGCCATAACGTGCGGCAACGTGATCAGTTCGCCGTATGCGCGCTTATCTGCCAAGTCCCAGACGATGCGTCGTTTGCGTTCTTCGTGGTTCCCTTCCAGCCACACCTTACGGCAGGACTCGCTGACCAACGAGCTGACCTCGCCAAAGTGCTTGATGCCTAGCTCGATCTCGTCTTTGAGCGTCGTTCGGTCGGTCGGGTCTTTGGGGAACCGTGAGATCGCCTCACAATCGAGCGTGTCGCCATGATCGACCACAACGCTTGGATCTGTGATCTCCAGAATTTGATGGAGGATCGACGTGTTTTTTGGCGAGTCGAACGGGATATGCTTGTCGCCAAAATGCACCGACACATCTCCGGTCGCGGTTCCTGGCTGGCGCGTTACCGGCCTCGCGATTTTGACGATCGCAGGCGTTAGGTCGAAACGGCTCTGAGCGGTCCTGCGGTATTCAATTTTGATATAGCGGATCTCAACTGCGACGATCTCGCCGTCTGCGTTCTTCATCGGCGCATATCGATTTCTGACGTCTGCTTTGAACTCATCCCAGACCTCTAAATCGACCTCGGCAGCTTCCCGCAAGTCTTCGATCGTCTTGATTTTGCCAACCGATACGACGGTGACGTGCAGCGCGTCGTCGTCTTCGGCATAACGCACCTTATCGTCGGCCTCGGGCATCGGATCAGCAGACGCCAGGTCTGCCCTGCGTTTTCGCAGTGCTGCCTGTGTCCGTCGGTTTCCAAACTTGGCGACATACCCAGCATGAATTTCTGGGTTTGTACGACCAAGAGCGACCATCCTGAGAATGAAGTCGTCCTCAATTTGCTCCCAGATTTTCCCGCCAGCCATTGCTTACAGCGCCCCGGCTGCTACCAACCCGAGCACAGCTAGAGTCGCCCCTGCCCCAAGCGACGGAATCGCGCGACCGATCTTTTTGTGCCAGGGAGGATTTGCGATTTTTTCCCATGCCTCAATCTGCGCTGCCTGTGATGCGCTGATCCGCTGCTGCGTGTCGAGCTCGAGTTCCAATCCACCGACCAACGACTGCAAATCGCCGACCCGAACACGCAACGCCGTCGTCTCTTGCTTGTAGGTGTTTATGCGAGCCTCATACGCCTCCACGGTGGCGTCGTGAGCTGCGCTGAGTGAGTCGGCGAGTATGGCGACCGACTCATCGCCGAGAGTCCGCAGACGCGCGCTGAGGCCGTCATACGTCGAGGTGATTGAGAGAGTCTGCTGCTCCCAAGTACGGCGCTCGATGTGCCAGCCTATGGAGTCCGCTGTGTATGCCGAATCCGTCGTCGCGATCACTGCGCGGAGCGAGTCGTTGTTTGTTTGTGTCGCGACGAGCTGTTCGGTCAGGCTGTCTACCTCAGACGCTGCCCGCTCTGCTTGCATCTTCCATATCGACCGCGCTTCGGAGTGCTGGCACCCACGCACAAACAAAGCGCAGGCGACCAAGACGAGCGCGATCGTAAGATTAGTATGCTTCATCGTTATCCGGGTTCGGGGCCTGGCAGTACATACAGTTCGTATCGATGCCCGCGTTGGTCGTGTTGCACCTAGCACACACCCATTTGACGGGTTTCTTTTTTCTCGGCGTCATGGCTGACGTACTGTCTTCAGACAGGCGTTGATCGCCCGAGCGATGCGACTTGGTATCCCGCACGATGGGCAGAGCTTTTCCGGTTGCCGGACGTCGAGCGTTGCCCCGCAATACCAGCAATAGGACTCCCCCAGCACGACCGGCTCGTCGCACCTTGGGCAACGCCGTAAATCGATCACTCGTCAACGGCGACGTCGTTGCGGCGATCCCACTCGATATGGATGTGCGTCGATTCGACGACGACATCCCATCCTGGCCCCAGCGCACTCCGCAGTTCGCTGGCATAGTCTTGGATCACGCCTGCTTCTAGGTCGCGCGTTCTCAAGTCAATCGCTCGGCCTTCATAGTGCAGGCTCGTCTTTGAGTGCGTCCCGTCCTCAACTGACGTTACGATGGCCTGCCGCCCTGCGACTTTTTCCGATACCGAGTCCAGCACGGCGCGAGCGAACCACAGGCTCGGATGCACGTCGGACGTCCAGACTACTCCGCTTTTAAACTGCATCAGTCCTCCCGGTTGGGCAGACCGGGGATCACGTCGATCAGTTTTGAGAAGAAGCTGCGGCTCTTCGGAAATACGCCCATGATCCCAACCACTACGAGAGCCGCTGCGGTTAAATCGGAAATCGTCCCATCGTCGCCGGATTCGATCATGTAACCGCCACCAGCGATCGCGAGCACGGCCAAGGTCATCCGAATCGTGTCGACTGTTTTCCAGTGTTTGCTACTCATTTTCCCTCCCTCATCCGGTCCTCGATCTCATCGAGGCGTCTGTTGATGCCGTCGACTAGGCGCACCACCTTCGCAGTGGCTGTCATCGCGGCGAGAAAAAGCCCGATCACCACCCCAATCGGGAGCAGTGTGTCGTTCGGTGTGAGCACTGTCTGGACAGCTCCCGCGTATGAGGCCATGCCGGTGCCGACCGCCACGCCTGAGAACAGTTTGACCTGGGTTGAAATTGCCACGTCTGCCGTCGCGGTTAACACATCGCGCAAGTGTGGTAGCAAAGAAAAAGGGCTCACGGTTTTTGCCTATACGTCCTCTGTCACGATGTTGGTCGAGGTCAGAAATACCAAGGCGATGTCATTGGTGACGGTCAGTTCTGCGGCCTCGAGCTCTGCGAGCGTGACCTGTGGCACCGAAAGCGTGACGTCCTCATTCAACACGGCGATCGCTGTGTCGTTGTCCTCGGCTACGGTGCCGTCTGGCTCAAGCATGGGCTGTAGCGTCTCGACCATAATCGAGTGCGCTGCATCAGCCTCCTGCATGATCTTACCAATCTTATAACTGAGCTGCACCGGCCTCGCGCCTTCCAGCGCCTGGAAGCTCTGTCCTACGCTTGATAACTGTCCTGCCTTCATCGTGACTTCATGTGTCATGGTTAACCCCCCGGTTTTCGTTTATGTCTTTCTGCGCGGCTTGCGTCGCAGCACTGCATATCCAGTTCCCATCATTACCACTGCGGCAACAGCCCCAGTCAAAAACACACCGACAGCTCTCACCAGGGCACCCCGTCGCCCGTCGTCGGGTTTTCGAGTGCTTCAAGTTCTGCGGTGAGTCTAGCCTCTGTGTCGTCTTTGCTTACTTGTTGCCACACCCATCCGAGACAGTCGTTCTCAGTCAGGTCCGCGTAGGCTATAAAGTCGGGAGCATCTGGGTCAGCGGTCACAGAGATCGCGTTAAATATTCGCGCTGTTAGCGAATCGCCACCCGCATCAGTCGCCGTATCGCTTATGGCGGTTACGTCCCAGTACACCGAAAAAACGCCACCATCTGCGAGCGTCCTGTCGAGTTGTAAAATCTTCCACTTAATGGTCATGTTGTTTTCTCTAGCTAAACACGATGGCGACACGGTACACGCGAATTTGTATCTCGCCGTCCAAATCCACGCCTGCCGCTGTAAAATTCATATCGACTTCTACGTCAGCCCAATTTGACACGTTGTTAATTGCTGTTGTCGATAAACGTTCGTCGTAGTCGGTGCTGGTCGTTGTGATGTTTTGAGTTGCGCCGCCGCCACCTGTGACCTGTGAACCGTTTTCGTACAGGTTCATTTGCATGGTCATACTGCTCGGGTTCGCCGCATCGTCGTAGTAGCGAGTTCGGACACGAATGTCGACATTTTGGTAAGGGTTAGGATCGCCGGATGGGGTCGCCATATCGAAACGCAGATCACGGGTGCCATCCGTAATAATGACATTGGCCGTTCGCAGCCACACATAACTGCCATCGTCTGCCGCATTAACAAAATTGTAAAGGTTCGACTCGGACCCCGTAGAAGACCGCCACTGCGACGCTACTGCATCCGCATTCGCCCATATAGTTTCACTGAGCGGAATAACTTGGTTCGGGTATGCGGGGATCGGATGAGTCATCGAACTTGATACCAGCTGCCGATGATTCTTTCGCGATTAGAGACGTCCCCCAATTTGAGAAACTGCACAACCGTAATATCTCCTGCGGTGGCCGAACTTAGCACCGGCACATCGCCATTAACCCACGCCAGCGTTGCCGAGCTTGTCCACGCAAGGCTCTGGCTACTCCCGCCGCCATATTGCAACAGCAAGATGTACGAGCCTCCTGCTGTCATAAGTGTATCGTTCACGGCGATAGTCGTAGTGGACGACGACGAGTCAAAGTCAATCACCCACTGGTTCGATAGCGACCAATTCGGCGTCACCGTCCCCGCATCGGTTAATTCGGTCGTACCCATCGCGACAGCAAGAGAGGCATTGGTGACTTTAACGTTGGAGCCACCGCTTTCCGTTGTGATCGCGAGGCGTTCTGTCCCGTTCGTATCAAACAGGATTGACTGCGAACCATTTGCTGAAATCGCAAACCCAGACGAACCCTGCTGTATCTGTGCCGTCTTTGATGCAGTGGTCTGCTCAAATTTCAGGCGAGCGTTTATTGTTGCCGAACCCTCTAGGTGCAACGCACAATCTGGGTCGTTTGTGCCGATGCCCACACGGCTAGTCGTCAGCGTGAGAGGCCCGGACGACATACCGGAAGCCATAGCCGGGCCAATGATGATATTGTCGCTCGACGCTTGGCGGCGCATGAAGCCTATGTAGTCGTCATCGGCATTGTTTACTAAGCTGATGCCACCCGCTGGTATGATGACTTGGCCTGAGCCAGAGAAGTTTCCGGCAGTTATTCCACTAACATCAACACCAAGACAAACGTTCGTGGTCCCCGCTTGTCCCACGATGATTGTCTCGTAACTAGCACTGTAGCCGTGGTAAGACTTCTTGAGGGCGCGGAAGCCACCTATCTCAACATCCCCAACGACATCGAAGTTGCCGCTCGTATCTATCGACGCTTTTAGCGCAGAGTTTACATAGAAATTCAGAGGGACTGATCCCGTCGAATACACAGACCCACCTGCTGAGTCTTGCCCTAGATAAAGAAATCTGCTGTGCCCCTTCACAGCCACGTAGGTATCGCTTGACCCCTCCACTTGGAGATTTTGCGTCGGAGTGGTGGTCCCTATTCCGACGCGATTGTTCGAGCTATCAACGTGCAAGGTGCTAGTGTCTACGGTCAGATCGGCTTGAAACACAAAATTGCCAGACGCAAACGTGCCAGCCGTAACCCTTGACGCCGGAACGTTGCCGGAAAACAAGTCCAGCACATTTGCGATGCTGTCTTTTTTTACAGCGTTGCCGTCAGTGTCGTAAAACAGTATGGAATCAGCACCAGCCGCTGTGCCCGATGCCGCTCCGTCGATGAGGTTCGACCCGCTGGCATACTTAACAGAGAACTCGCTGCCTGAGAGCGTCAGCCCAGTTCCCGCTGTGTTGACGGTTCCTGTGGCAGAGAGGGTTGTGCCGCTAATCGAAACACCACTGCCAGCGGTGAGCCAATCGAATTTGCCTGCGCTGTCATCCCAGAACGCGATGCGGTCGCCATTGGGGTCCGTTAAATCCTCAAAGCCAAGGTGGTCAAGTGCGATAGCCCCTGAGCCCGTAACCGACCCTGTAAGCCCAAGGCCGCCATCGACCTGTGTAACCGTCCCACTATTGTTAGTGAACGGCAACGCGCCGACGGTGTCCTTTCGCACAACGCCATCGCTGTCGCGACGGTACAGGATTAGATCAGCAGAGGCGATGTCTCCTGAGTCGGCTGCGCCATCAATGAGGTTCGAGCTGGCTGTGTATTTCACAGCGAACGTGTCGGACGTTTCGACTAGTCCAGTGCCAGCATTGAAGTTGGTGCCCGTCGCTGTAATCGTCGTGTCGGTAATCGACAGCCCTGTGCCTAGCGTTAGCCACTGGAACCCGTCTTGGGAGTCATCAAAAAACGGGAGCTTATCACCACCGCCATCGGGATCGGACAGGCTCTCAAACCCATAGCGGCTCATGGAGATTGTCCGGTTGGCAGCAAGGCTACCACCACCTGTCAGACCCGCACCCGCTGAGATCGTTACTGCTTGGGTGCCCTGCTCTGCGCGCCACAACGCAGACGTGGCCTCTCCGAACCCGTCCTCGAACTCCCATAACATCTTGCCGCCAGGCGTCATGTTCGAGTTCCAAGTAAACGCGGTCGTGCTGGCGATCGTGTCAAACCATGACGGCACCCAGACGGTGAACTCATGCCCCATGATGTCATGGCATTGCGTCACCATAGCTTTCGACCAACCCCTGCCTCTGAGAGCTCTGCCTGAGCGCGGATCGATTCCTACATAGATGTCCTGTTCAATAACACAGGTGTCGCCAGGCTCCAGCCACGGACGCGCCGTCGATGACGTAAACCGGACCTGGCTCAACCCTGCTAGAAAGTTCTCAACGATGCGATTACCGACGGTGGTTGCGTTCGTCGTGTTTTCAATCCATCGAGCGGTGCCGTCGTCGAGCTGGCTGGCTTGAGCAAACGCCGTTTTTCCAAGTCGAGCGAGCACGGTCGCTCCGGGTGTCGCTTGCTTCTCGCCAGCGTACTTGTTGCCGTCCCAACCGTAGGGCACTTCAAAAGTCGTAACCCGCCGATCGAACCCTGTGTCGGTCGATTGGACCGCGATGTCGTCGTACTCAAAAAACGCCTGCGTCTGTGGGTCGAGTGGCAGGTCGGAGAATAGCGGCACCGTTTTGAACACGCCCTGCGAACTGATAAGCGCAGAACCGTTCAGCCAGTTGATCTGGCGCAGAACGTCAATCGCTTGAGTCTCAACCGAGACGGTCTTGGTGACGCTGGTGATACCCTGCGTCGATCCGCAGAGAGCGTTGCCTCGATACCGCGTCGGCACAGCGCACTGCACGTTGATAATGTCGTCAAATACTTGGAGTAGCGTCTGGCCGTCGTATTCTTTCGGAGTGCGACTGCCCCCCGAATGGGCAGGGATCGGTAACAGCACATACTGAAGCGGAGAGACAAGCCGGACAGATATGCCGCTAGGCCCCGGACTGTAGTCGCCGACTAAAAAGTCATCAATTTTGAGCCAGTATTTCCGAGCCAGGTCTGGGTGCCCGACCCATATCCGAAAGACCAGCTCGTTCAGATGGTTTTCAGCGAACAACGTCTCGGCCCAGGACCGATAATCCTTCTCGCCCTCGCGGTGCAGCAACGCATCAAGCGTGGGTATCTCGCCTTCACAGGTGATCGGATCAATTGCCCACCCAGCCGAATTAACGTCCATCAAACCGTCGACGACTTCGTGCGTGATCTCTTGCACACCGACACGGAACAAGCGCGGCGTATGCGTTCGCGCTGTCGTTGTATTTAACGCGACTTGTAGATCGTACGTTTGCTGGCGTGGTAGCGTACTGAGGTCACTGCCACCCTCGTCACCTGACTTGTCCTCGCCAATCACATCCCCGTCCACAAAGGTGAACCACGACCCAGGGCTTCCGCTGCCTGCATCCGGTTGTCGGATTTGTGCGACGACCGTGGTCGTCGATGGCGCTGAGTATTGCAGGACCATCTCAAGGTCTGTGCCACTGCTCGGAGCAGCGCCGAGGTCAAGCTCGTTGCTGGGCGAGCCTGCGTTCGTCCATGAGATCGTTGCCGACGTGTAGCTAGTGTTCGCTGTGAGAGACATCGCAGGCACACCGCTCGCGGCTGCGGCGGTATATCTAAGCGTCGCAACATCTGACGTCGTGTCGAGCGCGGTTAGGTCAAAACGGTAGATCGTGTGGTCGCCACTCGCGACCGAGGCGTTGTTAGCGTCGCAGTCCCATGAGGTGTTTGACGCGATCTCGCCGTTGCCTTTTAGACCCCACACAATCAGAACGACACTCGGACCAGCCGGAAGCCCGCTCGCCACACTTGCGCCTTCTAAGTCTGGCGGGTCGCCAAACGCCGGGAAGCCCTGACCCTTGGCAAACGTAAACGTCACATCGCCTGGAGATGTTGCCGCTGCGACTGAATCGCTGGCGATCGGTTGCAATGACCACGCCTCTTGTCCCGAATCAATCGAGACGCCATCGAAACGATAGAGGTTCGCATACCAGTGCGTGACCTCTTGACCGCTTCCCGACGTTTTTGGGTCAAGATACGCCGTAGCTCCGAAGATTTCTGTCTGCTGCCCGACGACCGTGGTGTATCCCAGCTCGACAACGGCACAACCCAGCGCGCTACCCGTGGGCGGTTGAAGGTTCGTTAAATCTGCCCCAGCGACGCGCGTGGTATTAGCCGCCAGCGCACTTGTCCCCGACCCGATAAGTCGCACACCGCCATCATCAAAAAGCGTGAACGCTGCCGTCGCATCAGCCCCAGAGTAGTCTGACTCACGATCCTTAATATCAGCCGCAGTCGTGATGACCGTCTCAACGATGGGACGAGCGCGCTGCGGTACAGACTCAACGTATTTAGCGAGTTCGTCATTCCAACCGTAGCGCATTAGACCGCGCCCCCCGCCCAGAAGTCACGGCTCAGGGGGGAGTCAGAGCCTCGCAAGCCTACAGAACTCACTACGCTCGGACGGGGGAACGCGGCGAGCAATTACAGCGCCCTCATCTGCGCCATCGTCTTTTCGCCTCGGGCGACCTTGATGGCTTGGTACACGCCGACGCCCTG
>Ga0098036_1000772_pt1 | contig 13091 bp, 7 predicted proteins | sample 4_EtaG_FD_77064 | JGI IMG/M metagenome (GOLD analysis project Ga0098036, IMG submission 77064) | Marine viral communities from the Subarctic Pacific Ocean - 4_ETSP_OMZ_AT15127 metaG | ecosystem: Environmental > Aquatic > Marine > Oceanic | place: Pacific Ocean | collected 2015-01-07 | reverse complement strand
GGTCGGGTTCACCTCGGAGGCGTACTCGTCAAACGTGAGCGTCCCCTCGTTGGTGAAACTGCCTTCGCCGTATCTTTCAGCCATCAGGCGGCCCTCCCGAACTTCTTACCGATAAACGAAGCCAACTGCCTTGCCTGGTTCTTCGCCACAGGTGTCTTCTCCCACAACGGTCTCGTCTGCTCCGACGTGCGGATATACCGGCCCGCTTCCGAAAGCGTCATCGCCCGATGCTCACCCTTGTCATCCACCGTGTCGATGATCGGCTGGAACCTCGGGTCACCCAACAAGTCGATCTGGTTGACCGGCATGTCCAACAACGTCGCGACGTGCTGCTTGTACGGAGAGAAAATCGTTCTAGGTGAAAACCCGGAATCGATCCTGTCCGCAAAGTGCGGGTACATCGATTTGGCTTGGTTAGCGAACTCCGCTTCAACGCCTTCCAAGGTGATGGCACCCAAGTACAGGTTTTGAGCGAACTCTTCCACCTGATCTGCGGTGACGTTCACCTGGTAGTCGCCGATGAGTTTGTTGATGCGGCGGACGTTGCCTGCGATGGTGCCGGTTTCGGCTGCGCCGGGTTCCCATTTTGCTTCACCGAGGATGGCGTTGGACTGGTCGCTGACCGTCCAGTTCCAGATGATCGAGTGGCGTGCCATTTCGTCTAGGCGTGCCGGGTCGATGGTGACGCCGAGGCTGGTTGCTTCGGTTTCGATTCGTTGGCGGGCGTCAGCGAGCTGCGCTTCGGCCTCAGCCGGTTCGCTCTGTTCCAGCAACTGGAATTTCACGTCGGCGTCTTCGTGGTCCCGCCACCAGTCGGTCGCTTGGATTGCGGCTAACAGTTTGGCTTGGGTCCATTCTTCGTCGGCGGCTTGCCGGATGATTGGTCCGAGTTCGACGTGGTTTAGCCAGTAGGCGGCGTACCCGAATTCTGCTGCGTAGGCTTCGATCTCCGCTCCAGTCAGGGGCAAACTTTCGGTTACAACCACACCTGTCTCAGGCCCCATGCCGGGAAACCCTGTAGCTGCGTCGTCAGGAACGGCGGGCAGTTCTGGTGAAGCGGATGTGACTGGCCCCATGCCGGGAAACCCTGTATCTGCTGCTGTATCTGTCATCTTCTCTACCTCGATGCCACGATGTCCGTAAACGACCGCAACGCGTCACCCAACGCGTACTTCCGCGCCTCCGGCAAACCCCTACGCCTCAACGCTTCAGCCATATCAGCCGTAGGGGCACCAGCAGTCGTGTCCTGCATCGCCCTCCACGTCTCAATCGCCAACTGCTCCTCGCCTTTCGTAGCGCCACGACCGAACACTGTTTTGGCTGCGTTGTCCGCATAGATTCTGAGTTGAGCGTCGCTGTACTCCCGAGACACTGGTTCTTGTGGTTCCGGCATCTGGAAATCTGCGGGTGCCTGGATCTGTAGTGGGTTGCGGCCCCGGTTGCCTTCTTGGACGATGGCTTGCTTGATGGCGCTTATGGTGCGGTCTTCCCGGTAGATGTCTTCGGGTTTGGTGCCGGTGCCGTACATGCCTGCGCCGTAGAGGCGTTCTTGGTATTCGCGTTGTTCGGCGTCGGTCATCTCGAAGTAGGTGTTGAACACGTCTCCGACGGTCAGGTCAACAACGGTTTCGGTTGTTGTTGCGGCTCCTTTTCGTGCTGGTGCGGTTGAAATTGTGTCCTCGTGGCTGAGGATGGCTGTGTCGGGGTCCATGCCGATGGACTGTTCAAACAACGACCTCGGCTCATCAGACCCACCGAGATACTGACCAACAGCAACACCTACTGCTGCGGCAAGCTCCTCAAAATCCGTAGTAGCCGCATTTCCTTGTTGCTGTTTGGGAAATACCATCACTTCATCTCCTGCTGGCTCTTCGGCCACGTCACCTTCGACAACGGATCAAACTCCAACCACCGCCACAACAAATCCGAAAACGTCGGATTGTTCATCTGCTCATCCGTCCACGCATCCCACACAGCTTTAATATCCATGTTCGACCCCGACGTGATATCCCCCGACCCGTCAGGCAACGCCGACCTTCTAGCCAACTCGCCAGTCAAAACGTCCCGCATCTTCAGGTACTCGCCGATCAAACGAATGTCGTCACGCTGAGACAAACGCTCATCTCTGACAATGGCCCGCAGCCCAGCGATCCGGTCCTCCCACTTCGTCAAATCAGGGTTCCGGTACACGTCATACCAACGCGGGTACTTCTCACCGAGTTTGGTAATAGCCGCTTTGCGAACCGCCACCAGATCCCCGGCTTCAGCCACGCGAAGATTCGGTAGACCACGGCGACGCATTTCGTTGTAAATAATGTCGTTTACGTTCCTGTACTCAACCCAGCCTTCACGAACACGACTGCCAATCGCGATATCCTGCAACGACAACCGTTCCCGACGAGTCATCCCTGAACCAGGGCTTATCTCCTCCCGCAACTGCCGCTCATACACGGCTGCGGACCACCTCGCCTCACCGCCACCTTCGATACCGATGATGAGACCAGCGACCTCCGGGTACTTGTGGATCATGTCGAGGTACTTGGTGCGGGTCATCTCCGCTTCAATCGTCGCCGGGAGACCCTCGTTCGACTTTGAGAACCGGGCCGACAACGCGAAGAACCCGCCCTGTCCCTCGTCCAGCAGGTACTTAGCGAACTCTTTGTCTACGGTGCGAGGGTTCTTGGCTTTCAAATCCTGGTAGTAGTCGATGTAATGCTGATAAGGGGAATGGAACCCGATTGATGCCGGTGAGAACGCCGACGCGATGGCACGCAGATACATGAAGTTTGTGGCGTCGCGTTTGACTTCACCTATGAACTCGGCTAACTGATCGCCGTCGCTGAAATCGATCTGGTCTCGGTCACCGTCAGCCATCTCAGCCATCCGGGTCAACATGATCGTCGCCGCCTGCGACTCATACGCCCGGTTCTCAGTTAGCGCAGCGGTCACTCGTTTCACCCACGCGGGTTGAAACGCCTCCAACCCCTGATAAGCGAAGTTTCCGCCACGCGTCGGCCCATACGGCAACACGAAACTAAACGCATCCTCCAAATTCGGGTCATAATCCACGATCCTCGACGCCGCTATTTGAACAATCGGGCCGACACCAGGCACAACCTGAGTCACCATGTTGAGGCTGTCAGCGCGGAACCGGATCGTTCCCTGCTCATCAATCGCCTTGCCCAACAACCCTGACCCGACTGCGGCTTCAGCGAACTGCGGCAACCGAAACTGGAAATACTTTTCGCCACCACGCATCTCAGTGGACCCATCCGGCAACGTGACCTCTTCACCGCCACGCTGAACAATTTCAAAATACGACCCGACATCCACCTGAGACGGGTCAGCTCGGAACACCATGCTGGCTCTTGCCACCCACGCCGGATTCTCCAACGCCAACCCTGCCCACCTAGACAGCACCTCACCCCACGCGTTGAAGAACGGCGAGATGGTGCGAAGCATGTCTGATAGTTCGCTTCGTTCCGCTAGGTCGTAGAGAAGTTCACGGGTTTCTTGCAGTGCCTTACCGCGTGCCGATTGTTCAAGACCACGCAAAGCCTGCTCGGAGATCCGGTATTCGCCGTTACCGGCGTAAAACGCTTCGATACGGCGACGCATATCGGTCTCGTACACATGCTTGAAGTACGGGTTGCGGGACAGGTTGTCGGTGGTGACGGTGCCAAGCCGGTCAAACAGCTCGTTCACAATCCCTCTGAGCCATGTGACCCGTTTATCTTTGCCCCCGGTGAGGATGACTTCTTGACCGTGTACGTCGCCGACGTAAGCCGTCCACCCCTGGCCCGTCATGCCGTCCTTTTCAGCCATTTTGAGAACGTCATCGAAATAGACGCGATTCCCGTTGGCTAGCAACTGTCGAAGACTGCCGTCCCTGACCATCCGGTCGGTTGCTTGAACTACCGCGTCCGCCCACGCTTTCGCAGCGTCGTCTATCGGCTGCCCTGCGAGCGGGTGACCAGCAGGATGAACCAGGTCGTCTCTGAACCTCAACGGGTTGTCTTTAGCGAACTTGCGTCCAGCCGGTGTGTCCAACCACGCGACCAGAGCGTCGGCACGCGCCGATGCGTCACCAATCGTGTCGTCAAACGCTATTCGGCCAACAGGGCTTGACGCGTAGTGGTCGTTCACGACCCGTTCCCACGCGTCCCCGTACCTTCGACGGGCAGACCTGTTAGCCACAGCGTCCATGACTAGAAATGGTTTCCAGTCGCCAAATTCCTCAACTAGATCGTCGTATATCTGGCGTTCGTCACGCAACATCAAATACCGGGACTGACGGTTCGCACTATTGGCTTTGGCCCACACGATCTGCGGAGACAATGCGTCGCCGAACGCCTGGTCAACTTGATGGCCGAGAATGTCCAACGGGCCTTCGCCGATGGATGCCAGATGATCCCGGCCCTTTTCGACATAACCCGCAGCGGCAAGGTCTCTGGCTTCTCTACGCACCGTCAAGTTCCGAGTCAACCGGTGGATGTTCGCCCTGTTGCGGGCAACCGAAAATGCGGCGAACGTACCAAGACCTACTGGGCCTGCCACTGCTAACCCGAGGCCAGCCGCTATCCCAGCTCTCGCACCAGTGAACTTCCAACCAAGACGAGTATCCAAGACGCCGTCTTCGACCATCTTGCGACGCAACACCGCTTCGATGTACCTCGGCCGATCCTCCAACAACAAAGACCTCAACCTGTTGAAGGTTCCTAATTTCGCCATCAACCGGAACTGCTCGTCACCGACAACCCGTAACGCCCATGCAGGGCGAAGCAGCACGGCTGAACGCCACGATGACATCGCCCCATCTTTGATACCGCCAGCGAACTCCCTTGAGTTCCAGGCACGATCACCCCACCTGGAGTTGTGTCGATCCATGAAACGCTGAAGGTTCTTGATGTCAGCCATCACAACGGTCTGCTGCAACTGAGAAGGCGTCAACGGAACCTGATGAACGTGTTCGATGCCGTCGTCTACATATGCAATAGTCGAAATGTTCCTGTCAGGGTCATATTTACGGACCTGTCTCAACACTTCGCGTGCGGCATTGTTTGAGTTGCTGAAGTCCTCAAGAAGATCCTCGACAAGTTCGTCCTGTTCTTGTTTGAACGCTGCGAGCTTCTTTGGGTCTTTCCTGATTGTCGGGTGCGGTTGAGGGAGGTTGTTCCTAATGACTCGCCTCATTGCTTCACGTTGCATCCGCGGAGCCAGCGTCTCGGCACGGCCAACCGTCGAAGTGCGCGCCCACTCGCCGCGAAACCTCGTGATCTCATCCGGCGAATACCCGGCCTCACGCAACATGCGAGCCACCTGCTCGCCACTGTTGGCGTCGCCAGCCCAAACGAAATGCTGCGGCCTCATGTCGCGAATCATCCGAATCGGCTGCATCGACCACGCTGACCGGTACCAACCGGAATGGTTCATGTTGTCGATCAGGTTCCGAGCCACCGTCGGTCGCACCGCCTGATCGATGGAACCGAACGTGCGCAGCACCTCCGGTAGCCCGGTTTCAGCATCGAGGAGGTCATCGATCATTTCTTGCGGGATGTCTTGGGCATCGGCGAACTTTTTGGCGTTCGCTCCGACGGTTCCAGGTGGGGGAGAGGGTTGGATGTTGTTGGCTTGTTCCCAGAGTCTTTTGAAGCGGTGTGCGACTGCGGGTGATTCTTCGGCGATGCGGTTGATGGCTGAGGATTCGCCCATGAAGAACCGCATCACGTTTTCTACGGATTGTCGGCCTCCGGCGTACCCGTGGGTGCCGAGGTGGGCGTGGGCGAGTTCAAGGGCAATGAGGTCGCCTTCGTGGTGGGTGGGGAAGTATTTTTCGCGGAGGCGGCCTGCTAGGGCGTCGGCGTCGTCGGCGGTACGGGCTGCGGTTTCCCCGGTTTCGCGGGCCACACCACCAGCAGCAGCAGGGGCCTGACGACCGGGCAAGTAGTGCAGACCTTCAAGATCCCCCGCCTTACCAGATGCAGGTCTGAACCCAACCCCCTGGTAGAGCCTCCCAAGCCGGGGAGAAGCAGGGCTAGCCCAAATATTGAATCCTTCGTCTGCCATAGACCGAACAATATTTTCCAGTTCTCTCAAAGAACTACGAACTTCGCCGGGAGTTAGGCCACCCTCAGACGGCAACCAAGCAATAGTGATATTGCCACCATCTGATAGCACATTTTGTCTTGCTAGCCGTCGTGGAACATGCCTTGTCGTATCGTGCCCCATAATCAAACGCAGCCCGCCGACAGGTACGTTCGCCTGCTCACCCGGCTGCTGTATTAGCCATTCTCCCCATCCCACGGCTTCTGCGGCCCCCCCGGTTTCGCGGGCCACACCACCAGCAGGCACACCGACTTCGGACGGACGGAACGTGGCTTGCAGACGCTCCCCGCTTTCATTGACCCATGCTTCACCGACATAGTCGTCATTGTCGAAATCCCTTTTCACATAAGCAGGCAACCTCTTACCATCACCAGAGAGCCGCACATCCCTAAGGGTGGTTTCGTTACGCATCCCCCTAACTGGCACGGAATCCAATCCCAACTGGCGGGCTGCTGCAAGGCGATGGTTCCCTTCCCCCAACCAGACCAGACCAGTTTCGGGGTGGAACTCCAAGATGAGAGGTTCATTGAAGCCGTCTTTCGCTATTGACTCAGCCAGCTTGTCAACTCGGGTTTGGTCTGTGATCTCACCCGCCATAAACCCTGGATTGCCCTGCATGTCATCGAAGAACTCGATGGGTACATCTTCAGTGTCTAAGGCTCTAGCGGTGGATACCGAAACAGGTGGAGTTGCCGCGTCGTCAGCGACCGTCGCCGCGTCGTCAGACACCCGGCCCACGTCATCTGCGAACCGCTCAAACCCGCCACCCTCATCGAAATAATTGTTGAACGCCGTCCGCTTCGCAGTCTCACGACCAACCGTGATCGCCTTACCAACCAAAACCTCCGGCGACAAGTAAATCCGTGCCCCAGCATCCAACGTGCCAGACACCAAGTTGTAATACCGCTTCCCCTCAGCGCTAATGACTTCCTTCTGGTCAAGGATGTCGTCAGTCATCCACGCCAAAGTCAACGCCTGCCCCGGCGACCGCCACTGCGCTACGTCATATCCCTCTCGCCAAGTAGAGGGATCAAGCAAAGCCCCGTAGCTGCCTTGGCTTTCAGCCAACGACCCGACCGTAAGAGCCGTCGTCAAAGGCTCCGATACACCCTCGCGCCAACCGGTTTCCAGCAACTCAAACGAGTCGCGGAGAGGCTTACGAACCAACTGTTCTGGCAAACCACCGACAGCAACCTCGACGCTGCCACCCGGCCCAAGCGTATGTACCATCTCATCACTCACATGCTGACCGGCAATGCCGCGAACCGTGTCAGTAAAACCTTCATACTCGTCGTCCGTAAACGGGGCAGTGACAATGTCCAACACCGTGTTGAGACGCGCCGTAGAAAGATCCACCGTCGCGTCCACTATCTTTTCGATCCGGTCGAAGAACCCCATCAGGGCCGACCTTTAAATCGGATTCGGAGACTTCGCAGCCAACGCCCGGACCCGGCGAACAAACATCCGAAAGTTCGCCGACGCATCAGGTTGTGCCGCCTTGGTCTCCAAAATTGGAAGGTACGCGGCAAGCTGTGCAGACATCGTTTCGTCAACATCCAAACGTGGTGGAATCTGAAGAGGCCCTGGACCGGGACCGACCGCAGCGCCAGCAGTGATCGGTTCACGCGGCCTTTCAGTCGGACGAGTCAAACCACCCATTTCGCCCGGACGAACCCGAGGCATAGGAGGTTCACGATGCATCGGCACCGCTTCCTGAGCGCGTTCCTGCTCAACCCGCTTCCCGTAGGTCTGACCTTTTGAGGCCGTGACCTTCTGGCCCTTGCCTTTACGAGGCATCAGCCGACCTGAGCGAGCAGATCACGCAACGGTGGAGGCCCAGCCTCGGCGCTACCCGCGGGCTGCGCCTCCGCGCCAGCACCGGGCTGGGCGATGCCAGGCATCAACTCAGGTGAACCCGCGGGCACCTCGGATGCTTGGCGTTCTTGAGCTTCTTCTTGAACCTTCTGCACCGCTTTTGCCAGTTCCGCACGATCAGTGCGAACCAGCTCCGCGATGCGGGCAAGATCCGCCGGAGGGATCTGCCCCTGCGACGCCTGCGTCTGGATACTCGCCAGCAACGCCTGTTCAAGCCCCTCGGCGACAACAGCGTCATGTTCAGATTCGGCATCATCAACCATCGGGTCGATAGCCATGAACGAACGCTTCGACATGGTCCCCATGCCGATCCGCTGCCCCGCACCAATCACCAGATCATTCACATCTGACCCTGGATGCGAGAAGACGACACGGTTCTCGTCGCTGTCAAAATCCTTGTTCGGCGTGTACTCGACCGGGCCTTTAGCGCCCTTCATCGAAACGTAGAACGAATGCGTCTTGTTCCCGGCGTAAGCCTTCATCAACGCAATCGCCCGCTTGTTCTCAACCTCCATCGAAGCTGAAATCATCCGCTGCGCTTCCTGCACAGGGAAATCAACAACCGCTGACAGGACCGCTGCGCCACGGCGACCGGTACGAATGTTGCTGCCGGACTCGCCGCCGAACTCGGGAGGGATACCAGCAGTCACCCGCTGGGCGCGTTCCAACCGGTCAATCGTCGGGTTCGTCATGAACCCCGGATTCACCACGCTGTCGCGCAGATCCCCGCCCTTCAACACACCGACCTCGCCGGTCAACCCGTTCGCAGTGTTCACAATCTGCGGCGTCTCACCAGCCCGAGCCACCAACCAGGTGTCAGGGAAAATCCCCTTCTGCACGGCCAGCACCTCAAGGGCCATCAACTTGGCTTGCATCTGATACATGCCGAGCATCTGATCGAACTGGCCTGCGGGCTTATCCAAGTTGACTCGCCCAGCGATCACCACCGGGCACACCCCGGCACGATTCACCGTGCGTTCCAGCTCAACAACCGGAGGCGAATAGTCGGCGTGACGATGCCACGCCGCATCACCCTCAGGTTTCCCAACCGCCAACAAAACCGTTTCAACAGCATCGCAATACTCAACGAGCTGCAACAGATCCGACCCTCGGGTATCTCGATGCCGGAGCCTTTCAGCGGCTTCCGGCCACCTGTCTTTCACCCAGTCGAACGTCCGCTCGTAAGTAAAGATCGTGTCATACGGCTCCAAGTCGTCGGGGCCGTGAAGCGGAGCCGGGAACGTCGTCAACGGATCACGCACCATCCACTCCGGCACCCCTGTGCGCGGATCGAACCGCAGCGAAACAGGGGAGCAGGCGTAACCGAGCAGGTGACGCGCCCGCTTGGACAACTTGATGTCCATACGGTTGTGCTGCCACCAGCCCAGCACTGCGTTACGGCGGGTACGGGCACGCTTCTCAGCGGACTTCACGTCATCACGAGCCGGAGGCATCATCACATCAGGCAGCACAGACGCCACCCGCATAGCGGTTTGATCAAGACCCTGCGCCAACAGGTTCGCAACCGATACCTGCTCATGCTGGTCGAGTTCCGGCAACGGGACGACAATGTCGCCGTCGTAAGCGGCGCGCACCCGGCGCATTCTGGCGAACCCAGGCTCAAGCGTGGACTCGCGTTCGGTTAGGAGACCAACGATCTCCTCAGGCGACTTCAACCTTGCTTGCCTCTCTTATCCATGACGGCCTCCAAAGTGGCGTCACGTTCCCCTTAGGCAAGCTCAGGTTGGGGAGGTTGTGCTCAACGAACCATTGGGCCATTACACAGTCGTCGGTGGCAGCACCGTGACCGTCCGCAGACCATTTAGTTACTTCGTTCACTAATAGTAGTGCGTGTGGGCGTGCCTGTGTCCGCTGACGGCCCGGAAGACGCACCCGACCGTGCCGATACAAGCCTGCGAGCATCTGAACGCCGTAATCCGGGTCCGCTTTGTTGCGTGCATGCGTGTAGTGGGGGATCAGATTCACGCCCCGTAGAGCGGACCAACGCCTGAAATGGTCGTACTGCAAAATGAATTTCTGAGCAGCGTTCGCCTCAACCACCCAATGCGTGATCGGGCGGCCCATAGCCACCGAACGATGCCACCACTCCTCAGCGATCCCAGTGAAAATGCCTTCATCGTGGTTCCAATCAAGAAACGTCGGCGCATCCATCTTCTGCCGATACGACTCGATCAGATAACGCATCCCCGACTCAGGGACATACGCCCAAACCTGCAAAGCCCAATACTTGGAAGGCGACGGGTCCGCAGACGCAACCACCAGCACGTCACCAGGAAGGTTCGCCGGCAACTCCCAAACATCCCGGTTCTCATCCCAACAACCCTGATACAACACCCCGTCCTGCCCAGTGCCGCCAGTAATCCACAAAGGATCAACAAGCACGCCCGCAGGGTCAGCGTCGTCCTGCTGATACAGAATCGCGAACCGGTCAGGGGTCTGCGCCTTGATGTGCGACAGCTTCTTCCAGTTCAACCGCCTCGGATACAACAAACACCCATCCGGCCAAGGCTCCGCCGACTGCTTATGGCTCTTCTCGCATCGTTCCTCATAATGCGCCTTGTACAACAAATGGTGGTAACGCCGAGTTTCCAAACGCACACCATCCGGCACGCTTTCCTCTAAATCCTCGTCGTCGTCAATCACCGCGTGCTTATCGAGCGCATACCGGTAAATGTCGTCCCCAGCCATCCGCTGCCCCTGCAACAACAGCAACCCACCCGGCTCCAGGCGGGTCTCCGCGACCTCATCCCACCAGCGTTTCAAATCCTCACGGGCCTCAGCGGTTCGCATCTTCCGAGGGTCATACAGGTCGTCCCAGATGATCAGATCGAACCGGCCACCCAAAAACCCTGAATCCACGCCGAAACAAGTCCACGTCGGTTCCTTCTCCGAAACCGAAATATCGCCCTCCTGAGCGACAGTGAACTGGTCGCCACGCCAAACCTCTTTCACATCAGGCTTAAACCGGCCAAAATCCTCCATCAACGTGGACTCAGCATCCACAGCCAACCCCATCTTCAAATCCTTCGCCTCGGCCTTAACCGGAACCGTCCGCTCAAACTCGCCTTTCAACCGGCGCGTATACCACTCACCCAACCGATGCGTATGAGAACCAATCATCCCCCGCAACGTCCGATCCCGCACCGTCGCCCACGCAGGCAAAATCCGGGTGAAGAACGTGGACTTGCCAGAACCAGGGGGAGCGTTGATCACGACATACTCCTCCTCCTCAGATTCCTGCAACTCCATGATCCGAGCAGTCGCCTCAATCTGCCACGGCATCAAAATCAAACCGAAATACCGGCGAGCAAAAACCTCGATGTCGTCAAACGCCTCCCGAGCAGCATCCGACAACTCATCGAACGGCACCACCGGAGGAGTTCTCGACGCCTCAAACGCCTTCTTCGCAGCCCGCCCAACAGCAGACCCGACCCCCTTCTCAAAATCAGACGCCGCCCGATACGAAATCGCCATCTTCTTAGCGGCCCCATACATCGACATGCCGCCATCACGCAGCTCCTGGTACTTGAACCAAGTGTTCTCATCGATAGCCCGACCAGAAGTCATCGGGACTCCACTAAATCAACCGCTGTTTCATATTCCGTCATGCACCCGCAACCACCCCAATCAAACAAATCCAACTGGTCGCCGTTCTGGTTCTCAATTCGCTCTCGGAACTCACGCATCGTCATTGGTCTCGACTCACCTCTGCTTCGATCTTTCAAAATCGCAACGTCGGAACCCAAATCGTTTCGTAAAGCTTCCTCTTGGATCTCCCATTCGGCATACACCTCAGGGATGGCATGCAAAGCCCATTTGAAATGAGCATGACCCGCTCTGACACATAACCCGCCACAGTTGTTATGAGGCGCACCCAACGCATACAGGCGAGGGGGAGCAACCCCCGAGGCAGCCAACAACCGTTCCGCATCATCGCGTTTCGGATAAGGCTTCCACAACAAAGGAAAATCAACTTCATACGGCTTCCAATGTTCAGGAATCCGCTCCGACCGATGCATCTCAGTCCAGTCGATGCCGAAATAGATAACAGTGTCATCCACTTCACAGTTGTCTTTCACCCAACGCATCGAGACTTCCTGCTTCAACACCCGGCTACACAACGGCACTCGGTTATTACCCAAAAACTTCTTATCCCGAAACACTTCCCAGATGTCGCGCCCATCGGCGATTTTCACAAGAGGCAACCCGAGAGCAAGCGACGACTCCTCAAGAAACCGGTACAAGTCGGCATCTTCAGTACGGGTATCAGAAAACAACAACGTGATATCCGCACCTGGATAAGCCTCAGCGACTCGATGCGCCGTCAACCAAGACGCCTTACCGCCAGAAAACATCACAACGTGCCTCACTGGCACGACTCGCACACCTCAGGGTCCTCAACACCACACACCAACGGCTCACCATCAAAAAACGGATCAACCGCAGGACGCTCACCCAACGCCTCAACCCTCACATCATCCAAAAAATCTTCCGGCCCCACACCCCCAACCTACCCCACAAGCCACCCGCCTATCGTGTGTTAACCTCAACACCAGCACCCAGCCCCACATAGGCCACCGAGCGGTGCTTCACGCCTAACCAGCGCCAGGCTCGCCCGTCAGAAGGGCCTCCGACCCCTGCCCGAGACACGACGGCCCCCAAAAGGCGGACAGAGGCGACCAGCCAAGGAACCAGCTAGGTCACAGCAGACCGAGCTGCAATCGGCGGAGGGAACCCAAGGGCTGAAACCCACCAACCACCAACAACACCACCCAACCCCAAACACACCCACACCAACACCACAAAAAAAATCCCCGAACCAACCACCAACACACCCAACCACCCCAAACCGGGGCACCAACACCCACCACACACAAAACCCAACACCCACAACAACCCCAAAACACCCCAAACCCCCAAAAGCAAAACCACCCCCGAACAGGTAATCATCGGGGCGGGCGGGGGTGCCTCGGCAGACCCTCCCATACTCGGGCCTGCCGGTCTCCCCTCGCCTCGCCCCCGGGTAGCGAGACTAGAGCCGGGTGGGGTGGGTGGTGGTTTGGTTGGTTGGTTGTGGTGGTGGTGGTGGT
>Ga0098036_1000767_pt1 | contig 13111 bp, 15 predicted proteins | sample 4_EtaG_FD_77064 | JGI IMG/M metagenome (GOLD analysis project Ga0098036, IMG submission 77064) | Marine viral communities from the Subarctic Pacific Ocean - 4_ETSP_OMZ_AT15127 metaG | ecosystem: Environmental > Aquatic > Marine > Oceanic | place: Pacific Ocean | collected 2015-01-07 | reverse complement strand
ACAAACTATATCATGACTAATTCTAACATAATGAGTTACCAAAATAGAGTTGGCATCAGTAGCAAAATCCTTAAGATCCTTCCCGTTGCATTTATCCAAATGCCATGGATGAGGTCCATACAGTGTTGCATCATAGCCATTTTCATTTAATAAGTTAGTTAAACGAATAAACGCTATAGTAGAACCTCCAGGGTTTGAATATCCAGTAACTATGTTAACTTTTTTATTTTGGGTCATCAGGCATTCCTTCTAATTCTTCTTCGTATTTCCTATGATTTCTAGGGTCAAAACCACAATCAGTAAAACACTTCTCATAGATAACCAAACGATCATCGACTACCTTATTAGCATCATAGAACTCATCAGTGATCTTTTTGAGATTAGCTCCCATTTGTTTTATATGGCTCTTATCCTTGACTACTTTCGCTATAATCTTAGCCCACTGCATCATCGAAGCCTCTGCGGGTAGTAGATACCCTGTTTCTCCATTCTTAATTGTATCAGAGTAGCACCCTACGTTAGAAGCTATAAGAGGCACCCCATATCGACCACACTCTGCTACCTTAATATCACTCTTAGAGTCATTAAAAGCGTTCATCTGCAAGGGTGCTATAGAAACATCCATGTTAGCAAAGATAATACCGTAATCATTGGGGTTTAGAGCGTGATGAATTTGCCAATTCTTCTTCCCCTTAAACCCTCTCAGAAGTTGCTTCCTATAGTCTGTCCAAACGTCAGCTTGCCATTGATAGTTGGGATCGGGGTGGGCAGGTTTAGGGGGGTGCCCGTAGAAGTCCCATTTTACTCTCTCAGCGCCTACCATCTGATTTACGAGTCTAGGTACCCCCGAGAATACGCGAACATCGGGGACATGATGAATACCCCCTGCCCATCCAATTCTAACTATCTTCTTATCACAAGGAAAATCAGCCCTGTTACCATTCCATGCAGGAAGATTATAATCTACAGCATTCTTTATAACGCCAAGCATAGCTTTGCAATGCGGTTTAACTCTTTCTGCAAACTTTTGTTGTGTTACCGTTACCAGATGAACTTTAGAATAAACAAAACTAGTAATTTCCCCTAGCTGCTTTTCTTTATAAGTATCGTATAGTCTATGTGTATCATATAAATCGGTTAGAAGATCATCAGTATCAAAATGAATAAACTTTCCAAATTCGTGAGATTTACCAACCATTCTGGTCATATACTGACCACCAAAGTTTGAGATATTATTTATCATAATAACATCTGCCCACTTCATATTTTTAAATCTATGATTTTCCCTCCACATAAGCGAGCCTGGAGCATCCTTATATGTTTCAGAAGGAAGGTTATCTCTATAAGTTAAACCTAGGGTCTCTTCTACGTATTTTCTTCTAGATTCCTTTATTTCCTCTTCAGTACATCTAAGTCCTAATGGGTTCTCATCAAAACGTACCTCTACCCTATCAGGGAACTTTTCTGCTAATTTTGCAAAAGGCATCAAAGCTCTGTAGTAAGCACAACCGCCTTGATTTGCTGGGAATACAAGTATACGTAATTTACCGTCAGTCATGTATATATTATAGTCTCGTATAAAAAAGCCCCACTCCAATATTCTTAGAGCAGGGCTTGTAGGTTCCTAGGGAACAGTTAAGGAAAGCAGAGTCAATTTCGGACCAGATAACTGACTCATACAGATAATAGTTATGAAACCAAAATCCCCAGGATACCTAAATTCTAAACAACAGCCTTCTTCGTCTCACTCTCAAAAGCTTCCTTGGTGCCTTTAGAAGAGTGAGCCATACCTAAAGCAGATCCAATACTTGCAAGGGCAGGCATAACTTCGATCTTACCGTTAGCAGGTACCAAAGCCTTTACAGCATTACCATAGTGGTTTCTCTTCCTCTTGAAGAATGCAAGACCAATACCCTCAAGAGCCAGGAGAGGCGGAAACGCTTGACCTCCTAACTTCATAGCAAGTGAAAATACAGATTCCCACATACTACTTCCTTCTTGAGTAATTGGTACTCTGGGCGCACCCTCCTCAACATAATCAGCATCAACCATTACAATAGTTTCGCCAGGGAACTTTTTACTAAAGAACTCTCTTGCCTTTGCTGGGAGATTCTCCGTCTTGATAACAGCGGCCTTATCTTCATGGCCTCTTAAAACTTTACTAGAAGTCGTAAGAACTTGATTCTCCCCAAGGATATCCTGTAGAACACCACAGCTTGTAAAGAATAAGGATACGAAAATCATACATGCAACTAACTTTTTCATTACGTTTCTAAACTTTCCTCAAAGGACTTTCCTGTAGGCCCTTCATTATCCGAGGAGGCCACTGGCCTCCCAACCTCAAGTTGAGGGAATACCGTTAGGGCAGCGTTTTTAACTTCCTCGTAATCCTCCAACTTGACTAATGCATGAATATCATGCAGTGTATCCATGTAGACCTCAATATCCTTTGGCTTACCCGCAGGGGTTTGCTTAGGTCGGACCATACTGTCTCCATACTTAGGCCAACCATCTTCCATTACCTTATTGATAATATAATCATGGCCTTCTTGAATATCCGTAATATCTCCATACTCCAACTCACCCGTATCAGGATCAGATTGGAACATAACCTTAAGAACCTTCTTAAAGATGATTTGACCAACAGACAAAATCTTGACATTTCCACTAGCTCTTTCTACCGCGTTCATATAATAACGCTCACGGGGCTTGATTTGCTTGGCTGCATCTGCCAACTCCTCATGCTGTTTCCCAGTGGAATTATACTGTTTCCATAAACCGTAGTAAGCATCGCAAAGAGGACATTTCTCATCATGTGTCCTACGGCAATGAAAGTTCTTTATTCCCCCTTCACCGTCAGGCACTCTATGAATCTTTGTTTCTGCGTAAAATTCCTTACCTTCTGCTCCAGGAAGCAGTCTGACAATATTGTCACCGTCCTCCAGTTGCATAAAATTATTGATGAAGTCTCCTCCACCACCACCACTTTTCCCCTTGCTTTCCAGGGACTCTAGTTTTTGACGTAGTTTATCTAAATTTACTTTTGACATTTTGTTCTCTCTGTTGTTTACGTGTAAAGGTCGGTTTCTTTTCTACTGTTAGCAGACATCTGTACAAGCATGTCCTTTCTGTGTTTTAGAGCCTCTGTTAAATTCCTCATGAGATTATACTTTAACTCAGATTCAATAACAGACTCTCTTGCAGCCCTATACAAGGGCTTCGATTCGACCACGGCTGTAACCTTTTTATCAGTTACTTTACCTGATTTCTCAATCAGGTCAGTCCTGGTTTCCTCACTCATTATAGCCACATGCTGGTCAAATTCTAACTTAGAGTCATCTAATTTTTTCTTAGCTAAGGCTAAAAGCCCAGCCCAATAAGTATACCTAGACGCTGATTCCGCCAACTCAGAATTAAGTTTGGTTTCATCAATATAAGATATTGCTTTACTAATTTCTACATAAGATTCCCAATTAAGATCATCTAATGTAGTTAGTAGTGAATTCACTGTTCTCATTTGTTCTGTTCTAGACATCATTCCTCTTCATTCCTATAAAGTATTTCCCATAACTTTGGGTTTAGCCTATGAAATAGCATAGAGGCTCGACTCATCTGTAAAACCAAGTCTTCATTTTTGAGTTCAAACTCGTCCGCATCCTCTGGATCTAGCCCCACCGTAGTTGCCATAATATGATACATCTCATGTATTATAGTCTCTCGTATTCCTTCCTCAGTCTGATCATTATGAATTTGTACAACACAAGGAGAGTAGGAAGTTTGTCCGTCTAAGTTCTCACCTTTGTCACTCTGAACATGAGTCAAAAACACTATTGGAAACACTCTCCAACCTGCGTCTATGGCAAAAACCTGATTATCCCGTAACTCTTTTATTAGTGCTGATTCAGTCCTCTTCTTGCGTGTTGCCATTTGATGCCTCCATAATTAAAGTTCGATAGTCAATGTTCATAGGAACAATATATTTTTGCTTAGCATCTCTAGCCTTTAAAACGTATGCTCGCATTTCACCACTATCATACTCCTCTGAGGTTTGGTTTAAAGAAACTGCCCAGTCAACAGGTTTGATCTTATCATAGGATCCACCCATTTCTCTCTTAGTAATAAGCTCTACGCTCTCACCATCTCTATTAGTTTGAGTTACTGTCCACATAAGAACGTTATGCTCCTGACCAATAGCCCTTAACTCCTCCGCAATACGCATCTGTGCCGTATGCTCCTGGTCTGTCTTACGGATGGGCAGCATAAGCTCAAGATAATCTACAGCAATCATATCAGGAATGAAATCCTGATGAAGAGCAAGCTGATTTAGTAATTGCCTAATACTATTAGCATTAACGGTCCCAGTGGGGAACTCTTTAATCACCAATTCAGCATTTGGAAACTTAGCCTTAAATATCTTGTGTCTCTCATTTAGCTCTGTTTGTGATTGTGGCTTCACCAAAGAGTTGTATGGGATATGAGTCATAATAGAGTCGAACCTTTTTGCGACTTTATCTTGAGACATTTCCAAAGTAACAAATAGTACCTTCTTATTAGAGATAAGCGTCTTAACAGATTGGTTTACCAAAAAGATAGACTTACCAACGCCAGGGGGCGCTACTGCAACACACAATTCACCTCTAGAATTACCACCCTCTAAGTGTGCATTACATACTGGGAATATGGTCGGAAATCTCTCTTGTTCTTTTTGAGATATCTCCCTTATCCACCTATTCTTAACATCTTTAAAGTAAATCTGTCCGTGATCAATATCCCTACCAACCATAAGAGCTTCCTTTACTACATGCTCAACCTCTGATGCTCTCCCCTCTTCAATAAGTCCAATACTAGACTTAATGGCTTCTTTCATTGAGGATTCTTTGGCAAACTTTTCCACCAATCCCATGTAATACTGCTCATCCACAATCTCAGAACTGTCCATTGACGAGATGGAATTAATCTCCTCCATGTAATCTGAGAAATTTTCCCTCTCATTGATCTTTGATTTGACTTCCTCCATTAGGACAGGAGGAGTTGGCAACTTCCTGTATTCTGAATAAAACTCCACAATGCTTTCATACATTTTGGAATGTGGGGAATAGTCAAAGTATTCAGGCTTTATGAGGTTCATTACCTCAGTAAAAAAAGACTTATCCTTTAAACTTAGATGAAGAATACCTCTTTGGATATCCTCAACAAAATCGTAACTCATTATCCTCGTTTCCTATCTAGGTGTTTTCTCATTTTAAACGCGGCATCAGCCTTATGCTTAGCCTTCTCATCGGTTACACGGGTAACAGGTATACCTTGCTTTTTAGCATCCTCTTCCGATATAACCATTTTCTTGTAATGCTGACCTCCAGAAGCCATCCTACTTTTAGAATTTTCAATTGATGTATTCAAAAACTCATTCGCAGTATCTTTATCGAAACCCTTTTCATTACGTCTTTTTATTCTGTATGAATTGCTATCCCAACCTTCTCCCTTAAAATGAGTACCAGCATTGCTGTAATCACGAATACCCATTTTGCCACATTCTGGGCATTTCCCTTTTTTAGGAGCCTTAGACATTGGACGGTCCACTGTCCAATTATTTTCGCAATGTTCGCAATGTAATCCGTAAAAAACCATTAACCTTCTAAAATCCTAATTTGAATATCTTCCTCCAAGACAACTACTGCCTCCATGCCGCGAACCTCAATAGCAGTCCCACATGCATAGGGAACAACCACAATATCACCAGTCTTGAGCCACTTACATTCATCCCCAACACTTACCACAGTCCCTTCAGACTCAACTTTCTGAGCTTCACTGGGAATGATAATTCCTCCTTCAGTTTCTTTCTGCATCTCATTTCTTAAAATAACGGCTCTACGCCCCAAAGGCTCTACTTGAATTTTATTAACCACAATCTCCTCCATTAATTGAACACATAGTCACATCTGCTGCTTTTACAGAATACGCATCCCGATCAGCATATTTCTTAATATTTTCCTCAGTAGTAGGAATAGCCTTCAAAGGCTCTTCTCCTTTACTTCCCGCTCTGTAAACAGTCAAACCTTTTACATACGGAGCAAACGTCAACGAGATTTCCAGTAGGTCATCGGGGTTGGTGCTCTCTGGTAAATTTATAGTCTTACTGATCGAGTTGTCAACATACTTCTGTATGGTTCCTTGAACTTTTAAATGCTCCTGCGGAGTAACGTCATAAGCTCCTTGGAAAAAGGAAATATCCTTATCATTATCTAAAAACTCCCTAAACAGTGGATCAAATACAACTTCCTCTTTTATAGCATTTCCCTTCTTAATTTTACGGAAATACATAGGGGCGAAAATAGGCTCAACACCCGTTGACACACCAACAGTCATTCCTGTAGTTCCAGTAGGTGCAATAGTTAACAACACACCATTCCTAATACCATGCTCCTTAATAAGCATACGCACAGTTATCGGAAGAGTCTTGGCAAAATCAGTAGCCAAGAATTTAGCCCTATCAAACTCTGGGAAAGACCCCTTATCCCTGGCAATATAGGCCGATGCCTTGTAAGCTTCATTGCGGATCGTGCCGAACAGCCTGGAGATGAACCCAAGGGACTTCTCGGAGCCGTATTTCATCCCTAGCTTGATTAACATGTAATGAAGGCCCAGAACACCTAGGCCAATTCGACGGCTTCTGTGACCCGCCTCACGACAATCAGCTACAGGAAAATGGTTAACTGTTAGAATATTATCTAGAAATCTAACACCAGTTTTTACAGTAGCAGCAAGTTTATTCCAATCAACATCAGAGTTATCAGGTAAAAGCATTTGATCAAGATTAACATGACCTAAACAACAATTACCGTAAGACGGTAAAGGAATCTCTCCACACGGATTAGTTCCAGGGAGATACTCAAAGTAATTGATACAATTATATGAGTTGGTTCTAGAGATATTAAAAATGCCAGGGCAACCGCACTCAACCGCACTAGTCCAAATCTTACGCCAAATATCCTTAGCCATAACCTTTCTTTGGACTACAATCATTTCAGAAGCAGGGTTCATGAGAAGATGTTCCCTTACTCTTCCTCTCGCATCTTCTTCGTCATGCGCCCCTATAGTATGCGTAGTTCCCTCAGTCTCAACATCAAAGATGAAATACTTTTTATTATTATACGTAAAGTACCACTCCTCATTACCTTCACAAGCTTCAATAAATCTATCTGTAATGGCTACAGAAATATTAAAATTATTAAGTTGTTTTTTGTCAAGCTTCACAGTCAGGAAGTTAAAAAGCTCAGGGTGATTAACGTCTAAAATACCCATAAGAGCAACTCTTCTATTACCCCCAGCCTTAATCTCCTGACCAAGAGTATTAATAGTCTTAATAAGAGAAACAGATCCAGGTGCGGAATGCTTCATGTTCTGGATGTCATCGCCAAGGGGCCTAATCTTACTAAAATTAAAGCCTAGACCCCCACCTGAACAACCAATTCTATAGGTATCAGCTAAAGTCTTGGCAATAGATTCCACAGTATCTTGAGGTTCAATAAAATAACAGTTAAGCATATTTTGCCTACCATTTTTCCTACCAGCCCCATATAATATCCTACCTCCAGGAACGAGATCTTGAGAACCAATAGATTCGTAGAACTTCTTTTCCCACTTTTGCTTGTTATCATCTGACTCTGCTGAAGCTGCCGCTTTAGCTACTGCTTTAGATCGGTCCCCCCAATTCTTCTCTCCTGGATACTGATACTTATCCGCAAAAATATCAAACCGCAAACCTTCTAAAACTTTTATTGTCATTATTTATCCTGCTCTAAAGTCGTAATACCATTCCTCTTAGTCACTATCAATCTATTACAATTCTCAAGAATAGACTTTAACTGATCGTTGTGTGTGATGAGGAATATTGTGTTCTCTTTCTTTAATTCCGCGAGTAGTATATACAAACCTTGAGTGCCTTCGGCATCCATATTCTCTGTAATTTCATCAAAAAACAATACATTAGAGGTCTCCTTACCAGTGAACTGTAATAGGCTTTGAAGAGACAACATTACAGCTATATTAATGCGCCTTCTCTCTCCCCCACTCAAAGAACAATGGTGAATATGTTTCCCATTAGAGAGTATTTTTTCGTTTAATTCCTCATTGAACTGTATAGTAAAATTACCATTAGTAAGAAGGGAAAGGTATTCATTACATTTAGAATTAAAGTAATCAAGAATGTTCCTGATTACAAATCGAATCACGCCCTGCTCAGAGAGAGCTTTCTCCCAGAACCGCATTACATCATAGGACTTCTGGGCCAGCATTCTCTGCTCTTCAACCTTTTTTATCTCTTTCTTTTTAGCATCAATAGATTTTTCTAATTCTGACTTACGTGTTGATAAGTTGTATAATTCAATATTTTTAGAATATTCAGATGAAGAGATCTCGGGTGTCAAATCTATAATCTTCTTATTTGTATCCTTTTTTCTGTCAGATAGGTCTTTGAGATTATCCCTTAAAAGGCTAAGTTTAATTACATGTTTATCTATATCTTCTTTAGTTTGAGTAATAGTGGATAACGAACCACACGTTTTACATTCCTCCTCCCTAGAATACTCACCCAACTCTATATCGTAATTTACATTATCAATCCTATATCTTAAATCAGCTATCTCTGAATCTGTGTTACTCCTCTTCAGATCCCTAACTTGCTTTTCAGCATCTAAAATATCTTCTAATGATACCTCTGGTTTCTTTTTTCCTTTCTTAGCTTTTTCTAATGCAGAGTAATCCTCACGCATACCTTTATCTAAAGACTCTATAACTGCATTTGATACCTTTATTTGAGAACTGTTCTCAGACTTAATAGGTCTAATCTTACTTCTCAATGAAAATATGTTTTCAAGGTTTAGAAAATTCTTTATAATAAGCCTTTTATCATCCTGTGAGGCAGAAAGGAAATCGATATTGGAGTGCTGCCCAAATACAATAGAGGCCATAAAGGTCTTGTAATCAGTGCCAATAAGAGAATCCAAAGTCTTTTGGGTTTCAATAGCACTCTCCCTGGTATAACTATCTCCAGATTTTTCAACCTTAAGAGAGGAGGGCCTACGAGTTCTGGTGACCTTAATACCGTTATCCAATTCAATCTCGACCATGCAGTTTTTACCTTTGTCGAAATTAACCATGGCATCTTCGTTTGACTTCCTAATGGACTTACCAAAAAGACCCCACACCATGGCCTCTAGTAGAATACTTTTACCCGCACCATTGGAACCCCCAGTATCCTTATTAACTCCATCAATCATGACAACCCCACTAAGGTTTTCAAGAGATAGATCTATGGAGTGTGCTGAATAGAAATTACGTATCTTAACTGTCTTGATCTTCATTCTTGAGGATCTCCAATCCTTCCATTAAATCTTCACGGGGAATATCTGTAGTATTTTCGTCTACGTAACGTTCAATTAAATTATCATCGATAGTAAACACCTTTTTAGCTGTGTTGAAAGTTGAAACGGATTTCTCCGTATCAACCAATGGATGAAATTTAACATCTACCCACCTAACATTGTAATTAGAAAAGATCTCCTTGCGTAAACTCAAAGCATTGAAATCAGTTAACTCATTAAAATATACCCTAAGATACGTGAACCTATTAGGATCATTAATTAACTCCTCATTTCTCGCTAACTCACTGTAGTCAAGTTTTAGGTGTCTGATCCCGTAATCTACTGGGACATACTCTATTTCGCGGGTATAATCATCGACTAAAGCTACAAAATGCCTGTTACCAGCCTCGTTATACTCTGTAGAAAATGGCGTACCTAGTGTGGTAACTAAATTACTAGCGTGCTTAAACTGATGCACATGCCCTAAAATGGTGCGATTCTTAAACGAGGACAAATGAACTTCGCTGTCGTAGTCTCCCTGAGAATTGTAAGCACCTTTATAACCAAAATGACCTAGAACAATATCATCCTTCGGTACATCTGATAAAATCTTCTCTATTATTCTTTGATTTTCATAGTGGGGTATAAAAGTAAATCTAGTCTCATTGTCACGACTGCCTTGATCGTGAACAGTAACAGCGTTATACCTTTTAAACACATTGAGAGTAGTGATGCCATCATCACCTTTAGTTTCGCTATCATGATTCCCCCTTAGAATATGAACATATCTATGCCTCAAAAAGTCAAGTATAGACTTAAAGGCGAGAATCTCTCTAGCGGACGGTTTTCGGAAGTGAAATATATCACCAAGAAATATTACTATTTCGGATTGATTATTATCAAGCATCTGAAGAACAGAAGACACTTGACAATCCAAATAATCCTTGTTATTCTTGTAATCTCTTAGATGGATGTCTCCTACTATTAGACTCTTCAAGATACGATATCCTCAAAAGAAATACCAAGTTTATCAAAATCAGATTTGACTAATTGGTATATCCCAAGAGCGCATTGACGTATTTCGAACTGTGCATCAGGTTGCAATCTTTGCTTCAAAAAGTGAATAAGAGATTGTAAAGATACTGTCCAATATGCTTCAGAGTATATTGATTGGGGGAGAACTGATCTTGCGATCTCTCTAGCAACCCCATCAGCAAGCATTCCCTTATATAACGTATATGCATCATTCATACGGTCTTTCATCATAAGTCTATACCCATCATGCCTAGTCTGCTCCCAATCCAAATCTCCACTAGATTGCCTAGACCCATGACCAGTATTAGCTCGTAACTTATGAGGAATATAGAACTCAGGCTCCAAAACAGAGTATCTCCCCGACAACTCATTCCAGGAACATCCCTTGTCCTCATCAAAGAAGTTATCAAATGCCTCTAAACAAACTTCCATTCCATTTGCATAATAAGTTCTCCAAGTTGCCCCTACTTGGTATTTCATCCACTGCCTCATAGCCATTAGCGGACACCTTATATGAAAGGTATAATATGAATGACGGAACGGACTAGTGTGTCCATGTTTCCACAAGTAACTTACTAACTTCTTATCTTTATCATTAAACTCCTCTGACGAACCGCCATAGGAACACCTAGCCGAGTTTACTACAGATAATCCAACATCTTTATTAGATGAAATCAATTCAACAAAACCAATATCATCCTGTAAACAATAGATTTTATTAGTTTTCATGGTAATACTTCTTATTATAATCTTTAAACAATTCAATAAGACAAGTTCTGAATTCATCTGTACTCATTCCAGAATCCATCAAAGTACAGATATACTCAACTAATTCAATATCAACAATACCAATATCTGATTTAATTAAAAACTTATTAACTGCTTGTGAGACATCCTTATCAGGTAACATTTAAATACTCCATAACTTCACCCATGTTTGTGACAAGATCATTGTCAAAATGTAATTCAACGCCATCTCCAAAAGAGTGACCGACAAGGGTTTCCACCTCAAACGGAACACTGAATTCTAGACCGAAGACATCCTTCATTATAGGGTTGGAAATCATATAGTCGCGCAAAATACTCTCTGCCTCCCAAAGCTCTTCTACAGGACAGACAGCCTCCAGGGAGTCATGCACGGTTGCACAAATTCTTGCTTTTAACTTCCTTTTTTTGAATTCTTTGGTTATACCCAAAAGAGCACACAGCAGTATGTCAGATGCTGGGGATTGAATTGTGAAGTTGAGGCCCTGTCTCAAACATCTCTTAACTACCTTATCATCCTGAGAATATACATTATCCAAATGCCTCCTTCTACCAAACAAGGAATATGCATAACCATTCTCTCTGATAAAGTCACTCACAAAATCCATGAACTCAGGGACAGCGGGATAAGCAGCAAACCATTGCTCGATAATCCTCTCTGCTTTCTTAATACTCAATCCATGCTTCTTTGATAAAGTAAACGCAGACCCACCATATACAATAAGGAAAGACACAGCCTTTGCAATTTGCCTCAAATCCTTAGAAACCTTGTCATATGGTTTTCCGAATGCCAGAGAAGCAGAGTATGTATGAAGATCCAAACCCTCAGTGAAGGCCTTCTGCATCCTTACTTCTTTGGCAATATGGGATAAAACCCTTAGCTCCATACCCGAATAGTCACTGGTGACGAAGGCCCAGCCTTTGGGGGCTGTAAAGATGCTTCTGATATTGTTATCATCATTCTCGCCTCTTGGCAGAGTATGAAAACTAACACCTTTCTTGAACTTGCCTACACTGTAAGCTGCACATGAAAGCCTACCTGTAACAGTCCCATCAAACCTGTAGACAGGATAGACTTTCTTATCCTTATTAAACTTCATAGCTGATTTTGTTCCAGCGATGTATGTCTTGTCCAACTTTTCAGACGCTTTAAATTGTAAGAAGTCCTCAATGTATGAGTGCGCTTTCTGTAATTCTTCGATAGTCTTAGTGGATATCTGAGAGGCACTAAGCTCTTTGTCCTTATTTCTTTGTTTCCAACTTCTCATTTCTTCTTCCTAGAACCTAGCTCTTCTTCAATTTGTTGCAATAAAGTATCCAAACATTCTTTAGAAACAGATGGTTTGTTTTTGTCTGTATAAACAGGTGGATATAACTCAAAACCACCAAGCCTAGTAAACAGAATACTTATTTGATCTTCGTTAGAAGTTACATTGTCAGTCTTCTTAACTTGTTTGTGCTTATAAAGACCATCATGTAGTGAGATGTTATTCTTCTGTAGCTTACCGCCAACTCCTCTAAGATTCTTATCACTAACATCCAGTCCTAAAAACTCCATTTCTGAAAAGACAGGCAACAACGGAGATATAATTTCTTTGGTAATCTTCTCCATCCCAAGATCCTTTATCTTCTCCTTATACACCTTCAATAACTTCAAAGTAAAGTAGGTATCCATAGCGTTACCTTTAGCGCAATCATGGAGGGATTGGCCTTCCCAATCAAACGAGGCTGCATTAGTTACGGTTAGCATATCGAGTTAAGCTCCTCTGGGAAGTATTGGTTAACACACTCCATTAGTGAGTTCGGTGTATTCTCATCTATGAAGTGACTTAGCAGTGCAGTGTCTATAACTCTTTCATATTGCTTAATACCCTCACGGTATAAGAACTTCAAATCAAACTTAGCATTATGGAACGCCTTGTCATTGTTAGGATTTTTCATAATACTTT
>Ga0098036_1000766_pt1 | contig 13117 bp, 21 predicted proteins | sample 4_EtaG_FD_77064 | JGI IMG/M metagenome (GOLD analysis project Ga0098036, IMG submission 77064) | Marine viral communities from the Subarctic Pacific Ocean - 4_ETSP_OMZ_AT15127 metaG | ecosystem: Environmental > Aquatic > Marine > Oceanic | place: Pacific Ocean | collected 2015-01-07 | reverse complement strand
CCGATGAAAACGGTAGCCTCGTTGATCGTGCTCGTAGCAATGGGCGTGTTCGCATACACGGAGCTAACTGCGAGGTTGGTATCGTTAGAGACATCACGTGAGTTGTTTGAAAATGATTTGTTAAAACGAAGTGAACAAGTACCTATTGATCAGGAGCAACATTTTTTAATCGAGGATCTTTATAAGTCTGTAGAAAAAATGGAAGAAACTCAAGAGATGAACATGACCAATAAAGTTAATATCGAGTTTTTAAGAGAGCAACTAGATCAAGCATTGTCTGATATTGAAGTTCTTAAAGACAAAGTTAGAGCAAATGGGAATCATCAATGACAGGTTTATTTTTTATAGGTATTGTAGTTTCAATTTTTGTATTATCTTTATTAATATATGTGAGGAAATATGACTGAGTTAGTGGTGGCCCTACTTATGATTATTAATGGAGAGATTAAGGAAGCACGTATCCAGACATCAATGTCTGAATGTCTCAAAGGGTCACGTGTAGCAAAACGTCAGTTAAAATCTGATAGCAAAGTCAAGTATCAGTGCATAAAGTCGATGGCAGAATTAGAGTCAAATATTGATGGATCTAAATCTATAAAAAAATTAATACTGGAGTAATTATGGAATTGACACGAAATTTTAGTTTACAAGAATTAATTAAATCGGATACTGCAATTAGATTAGACATAAATAACAATCCTAATTCAGGTCAGATAGAAAAATTAAAAGCACTTTGTGAAAATATTTTACAGCCGGTACGTGACCATTTTGGCAGAGTCAAGGTGACTAGCGGATTTCGTAGTGAACAACTTTGTATTAAGATAGGTAGCTCTGTAAATTCACAGCATGCCAAGGCAGAGGCGGCCGATTTTGAATGTATGGGTACAGACAATGCAGAATTAGCTGATTGGATTAATCAAAATCTAAACTATGATCAATTAATATTGGAGTTCTACACTCCTGGTGAGCCAAACAGTGGCTGGATACATTGCAGCTACACTCCTGACCAACCAAGAAAACAATTCTTGCATGCTTACAAATCTGAAGGTAAAACTAAATATAAACCAATTATAGGAAAGGCTAAGGATTTAATATAATGCCAATAGGAAGATCACAAATAAGAAAACAAGTAGAAGGTAAACTAAGAGGCGCGAGAGATGAAAAAAAGAAGAAAAAACGTGTCATCGCCAAATTATATGGCAAAAAGTCTAAGGTCTTCAAAGTTTAGTCAAAAAGTGATACAATCTAAAAAATTGTACAACCGTAAAAAGGATAATAATGGCAACTTCAGGGACTACTAGTTTTGACCTTTCTATTGAAGAAATAATACAAGAGGCTTACGAAAGATGTGGTATGACTACAACTAGTGGTCATAGTTTAAAATCTGCAAGAACAAGTTTAAATTTATTATTTGCAGAATGGGCTAATAGAGGTATTCATCTTTGGAAGGTAGCTCTTCATGAAAATGCTTTAGTTTCTGGTCAAGCAGAATATAGTGTCAGTGCTGGTGTGAGTGATGTTCTAGAGGCTTTTGTATCTTCCACTGCTGCAGGATCCAATAACGCAAACACGCAAGATGTATCTTTAACAAAAATTGATAGATCTGCATATGCAGCTTTACCAAACAAATTAGCTACAGGACAACCTTCACAGTATTACGTTGAAAGAGAAACAACACCAAAAATTTATCTTTATCAAGCACCAGATTTAAATACTTACACTACTTTAAAATATTACGTGATAAAAAGAATAGAAGACGCTGGAACGTACACAAATGAAGCTGATGTGGTTTTTAGATTTTTACCATGCATGGTTGCAGGCTTAGCATATTATCTTGCTATGAAAAATGCACCACAATTAGTACAACAAAATAAATTAATTTATGAGGATCAATTAAAAAGAGCATTGGATGAAGATGGTCAAAGAGCTTCAACGTATATTACACCACAATCTTTTTATCCTAGTGGAGTTTAAATATGGCAAAATACGCAACTGGAAAAAGATCACAAGCAATATCAGATAGATCAGGAATGGCTTTTCCTTACACTGAAATGGTTAAAGAGTGGAATGGCTCTCTTGTGCATATATCAGAATTTGAACCTAAACATCCTCAAATAAGAAGAAGACACAATTCAGCTGATGCAATAGCTTTACAAAACACAAGAAATATGAAGTTTCAACAACCATCAGTAAAATTTTCAAATGATGTTACCATATCAGATTCAGGCGGTGCATCTGTTGGTGTAGCAAATTTATCTTTACCTGGAGACTTTGCATTCAAAACACAGGATTTTGAAATAACAAGAAATGGTGTTACATCTGTTATTCACAGCATGATTCCTGAAGATCCATCTCTACAAAATAGAAGAAGAGAACTTATTTCAAATATAGGTTCAGTGGAGGTTAGTATTACATAATGGCTATTACACATTCAGATTTTTTAACACAAGTAAGAAACTACACAGAGGTAAGTAGCAATGTATTATCTGATTCACAAATACAAGAATTTATAAGAAACGTTGAATTAGATGTTGCAGGCAAAGTTGATTATGACGATTTAAGAAAATATGCTACGTCAGTTTTTACCGCTGGTAATAGAGCAGTTAGTATGCCGTCAGATGTTTTAGTTCTAAGATCTGTGGAACATCTTGATTCAAGTGGTAATAGAACTTTTTTAGAAAAAAGAGATACAAGTTTTATATCAGAGTTTAATGGGACAGGAGCACAAGGACAACCAAAGTATTTTGCAAATTGGGATGAATTAAATATTATTGTAGCACCTACACCAGCTGCTGCTGATACAGTTCAAATAAATTACATCAAAGACCCACCTGAATTTACTTCTACTAATCAAACATACTTAGCTAAATATCAAGAATCTATGTTATTACATGGTGTACTTACAGAGTGTTTTAGATTTTTAAAAGGCCCTATGGATATGTACAAACTATATGAAAGCAAGTACAATGAAGAAGTACAGAATTTTGCCCTACAACAAATGGGTAGAAGAAGACGAGCTGAGTATGATGATGGAGTTCCTAGAATAAAAATTCCAAGTCCTACTCCAAACACAAATTAATAAGGAGGCCATTATGGCAATAACAACAAATGCAATCTGTGATTCTTTTAAAAAAGAATTACTACAAGGAAAGCATGACTTTGATACATCTTCTGACACGTATAAGTTAGCAATGTACACAAGTTCTGCAACTTTAGGTAAATCAACTACAAACTATGCAACTGCAAACGAAGTATCATCACCAAATTATTCAGCTGGTGGTGGAACTCTTGTGAATCAAGGTGTAAAAGTTTCATCATCTGTAGCCATTACAGATTTTGCGGATTTATCTTTTCAAAACGTAACTCTTACTGCAAGAGGAGCATTAATCTACAATACAACAACTGACGGTGGTTCTAACACTACTGACGCTGTTGCTGTATTAGATTTCGGTGGAGACAAAACTGCGACTGCAGGAACATTTACAATTCAGTTCCCTGCTTTTACAACATCTGCTGCGATCTTGAGATTAGCATAAGGATTAAAATGATATGGCTACTGGATGGGGACGAAAAACATGGGGAGCATCAGAATGGGGAGATCTCTCTGACGAAATAGTCTCCGTCAGTGGCATATCATTAACATCATCAATTGGTTCTGAATCAGTTACAGCAAATGCTAATGTAAGTGTTTCAGGAATATCATTATCATCAAGCATTGGGACTTCAGTTGGTGGAACTTCAGCATTAGTAGATCCTGGCGTAGTTACCATGTCTATTGGTGTTGGTAGCACCGTTGTTGGTATTGGAGTTCCAGTCACCGGCATCTCAACAACATCAAGCATAGGCACTGCTACCGTAGATGAGTCTACCCTTACAGGAGAAGGTTGGGGTAGAGGTGAATGGGGTGAGTTTGCTTGGGGTGATAATTTTTCAGTTCAAGTAACAGGACAATCATTAACTTCTTCTATTGGAAGCGAAACTGCAATTACAGATGTAACCGTTGCCGTAACCGGATCTCAAGCAAGCTTTACTCAAGGAAGTTTTTCAATTCAAATTGATGGAGATGTATTTGTCCTTGCTGCTGAAGATCAATTAGATTTTACTCAGGGTTCAACTTCTATAACTGGAGACGCTAACGTAACAGTATCTGGAATATCTGCAACTTCAAGTATTGGAAATGCTGCATCTGGTTTATTCTTAGATGTTCCTGTAACAGGTGTTCAAGCATCTTTTACACAAGGTGCTATAACTTTAATACAAAGCACTAATGAACCTGCTACTGGAATCGCTGCTACCATGACACTTGGACAGCATTCAGAAATACCTGCTCAAATTGTTGGTGTTTCAGGAATATCAATGACATCATCTTTGGGAGAAGAAGGTCCTGTGACAGGAGACGCTTTAGTGACACCTTCAGGCATACAGTTGACAGGATCTATAGGAAGCCCTAATATTACTTCGTGGAATGAGATAGATTTAGGAGTGTCTAATACATGGACGGTGGTTGATTTGGCTGCCTGATTCATGTAAAATAAAAATTATTAAGGAGAATTTTTTATGGCATCAAGTTATTCAAGTGACCTAAAACTAGAACTTATGGTAACCGGTGAAAACGCTGGTACATGGGGTGATAAGACAAACACAAACTTAAACTTAGTACAGCAAGCTGTAGCAGGATTTGAACAAGTAACTTTATCAAGTGGTGGAACATTAGCACTTGTGATGTCTGATGGTGCTTTATCAAATGCAAGAAATTTAGTTATTAAATTTGCTACTGCAACAATTGCAGCGAGCACAGTTTGTACAATACCAGATTCAATAGAAAAATTTTATATTTTCGATGCAACAGGTTTAACAAATCCTACAAACCTTACAATTAAAACTGCATCAGGAACAGGATTTACTTTAGATCAAGCAAAAATATATGCAGCATATTCAGATGGAACTAACCTGAAAGAAATTTCATTAGATACTTTAGGAGGCACTGTAGCTGCTGCTAATATTTCAGGCACTATTGCAACTTCACAGATTGCAGACGATGCTGTAACTTCAGCAAAAATTGCTGATGATGCAGTTGTAACTGCTGCGATTGCTGATGATGCGGTAGCAACAGCTAACATAGCTGACGATGCTGTAACTGCAGCCAAACTTGCAGACACTTCAGTTTCTGCAGGATCTTACACAACTGCGAACATTACAGTTGATGCACAAGGACGTTTAACTGCTGCCTCTTCAGGAGCTGGTGGTGACGGAGCTTTCCAACCTAACTTAATTCAAAAAGGACCTGCAAGTGGAACTTATACTTCACCTGCTAATGCTTCCAAATTTTATGCTTACGCTTTTGCAGGCGGAGGAGGTTCAGGTGGAAAAGGACCAACATCTCAATCAGGGGCAGGTGGAACTGGAGGTTTTGGTTTCTTTACAGGTTCTCTTCAAGCAAGCACTGGTTATTCGTATGCAGTTGGTGGTGGTGGTAGTGGGGGAAACCCAGCAGATCCACAAGGAAATCCTGGAAGTGCTGGAGGAGCAACTAATGTTGGATCTTTATTTACGGTTAACGGTGGTAATGGTGGACAAGGTGGGAGACAACCTGCTCAAAATGGATCACCTGGAAACGCTGGAAGTGCTCCTGGGGCAGCACAAAATTTACCTTCGAGAGCTTACCTTTTTGGAGAAACTTTAGGGGATGGTGGTGATAGAGTACCGAATAATATGAGTAGTGGACAAACTGGTAGTGCGGGTGGTTTAGCATTTTACGATAATGGTAATTAATTATGGCTTATTTTATTTTTCATTCAGATAATTTAATTTCAATAGCAGCTAATGAAACTGATAAAAATTCGTTACCTATTGCTGATGTATATACAGTTAAAAATGTTTCAGATAGTGACTTTTTAAAAGTTAAAAAACAAATTGCAGGAGCATCTCTTTCAGGAGATAATGTTGTTGTAACAGACTATGAATCATACAACGGATTTGATGATGAGAATCAATTACAAACTCATCATGAAAATATTATTTCTAGAATAAACCAATTTCTTAACGCTGAAAATGAAGATAAATCATTACATAGTGCAATTACAACTTACAAAACTTTTTTAGAGGGTTTTGATACAAGCACAATAACTTACCCAATGACACAAACTTGGGAAGAATACTGCGAAGATAATTCAATAGCTTACGTTAGTCCTTTACAAATACCATAATATTTGTAATGTAGGGCATGTTTGAAAAAATCATAGAGTTTGTAGCTCCAGAAGAATATATAAAAAACAATAAAGATTTACTTCCGACCCCTATCAAACTTAATATACCTGAGTGGTATAAAGAATTAAAACATCATGTTAATCATAAAACAATAAAAGGTTGCATACCTTTTTTAGATTCTTTAATGGCAGGATATCTTTTAAAACTTCCAACTGATTTTTACATTGAACATAATGTAGAAATTGAAGGAAAACCAGCTACTCAAGTGGTATCTGCTAATCGATTTAGACCTAATTTAGGGTTAAAAATAAATGTTAATTATGATAATGTTGGTGAATATCATGACCCTAATCAATTAGGAAAAAGTAAATTAGTAGAAAAAAATAAAAATCTACCATTTCATAAAATACTAAATCCATGGATTATAAAAACTCCACCTGGTTATTCTTGTATTTTTACACCACCTTTAAATAATAGAGATGATAGATTTGAAATAATATCAGGTATAGTTGATACAGATTCCTTTAATACAGAAATAAATTTTCCTATAGTTATTAATGGTGACAAGTATCCCACGTTAAAAACAACTTTAAAAATAGGCACTCCATATGTGCAAATAATTCCTTTTAAAAGAGATAATTGGAAGATGAAAATAAAAAAATCAGACATTAAAGAAAAAAATGAAAATGAATTTTTTATGATGAGACATGTTTTAGAAAATTATAAGAAAAAATTTTGGAGAAAAAAAACATGGAAGTAGGTAAGTTTACACATGATTATATAAAAATATTTGATAATTTTTTAAAAGAAGAAGAATTACAAACACTCATTAAAGTTTGTAAAGATCGTGAATTTTCTGAATACGGAAAAATAAATTTCTCTTCAGAGCAATCAATTATTGATAAAGAAGTAAGAAATGTACAAATATGGGAAATGGAGCATTTAAAAACAAATAATTATACTCAGATATTTTGGACTAATTTTTTGGGACATACTTTTAAAAAAGCAATTAAAAAATATGCTGATATTTTTAAATTAAGTTGTTGGTTTAACATACTTGACATACAAATTTTAAAATATACACCAGGTGGTCATTATAGTTTTCATTGCGATGATGGTTCAACTACCCCAAGAACAATAAGTTGTATATTTTTTGTTAACGATGATTATGAGGGAGGCAACTTAGTTTTTAAATTTCCAGGATGTAAAGAGTTAATAAATATTGAAAGAACTAAAAATAGAATGATTGTTTGGCCAAGTAATTTTATTTATGAACACTCTGTTACACCAGTCACAAAAGGAGAAAGGTATTCAGTAGTATCATGGGCAAAATAAGAGAAGATTTTAAATATAAAAAAGTAAATAATTTTTTTAATGAAAATGAATTAAAAATACTTTCAACATATTGTGATATGCAATCTAGGATAAGTATGAAAAATTTTGAATTTTCTAAATGGCACCAAGGGTTTTATGGAGAACCCATTATGGATTCAATGCTATTAAACAAAAAAGATATTGTTGAAAAAGAAACAAATCTTGAACTTTTACCTACTTATAGTTTTTGGAGGTTATATACAAAGTTTCAACAATTACCAAAACATAAAGATAGACCTTCTTGTGAAATAAGTTTAACAGCTTGTATTATGAATGACGGCACTGAGTGGCCGATTTTTATAGATGGAAATCCTATTCTTTTGAATCCAGGAGATGCTTGTATTTATTTAGGTTGTGAATCTTTTCATTGGAGAGAGGAATTTCAAGGAGATCATAATACACAAGTATTTTTTCATTACGTTGACAAAAATGGTCCTAATATAGATCAACACATAGACCAAAGATATTATTGGGGAACAAATAAGGATGCTAAATGATTTTTGATCAAAAAAAAGATGGCTCTTGTGATCTTTGTTTTACTGAGGATGAGATAAATATTTTAAGCAAATATAAAAAACTTCATTTGAGTCCTGAATTTGTAAGACACTTTAGTAATACATTATTTAAAATTGCTGCTGATCTAACATTAAATCTAGATGAAAAAACACAAAAATTACAATCTGAAGTTAAAATGGAGATTACAGGTAGCAAACCCGATGATGTTTAAAAACCTTACTAGATAAGGTATAATACCTTATGCCATTAACAAAAGTAGATATAGCCCCTGGATTTAATAAACAAGTTACACAGACCGGAGCACAAGGTAAGTGGACTGATGGGGATTTTGTAAGGTTTAGATACGGTTTACCTGAAAAAATAGGAGGCTGGGAACAAATTTTAGAAAGCACTTTAATTGGAGCAGCAAGAGAACAATTTATTTGGGCGGATTTAGATGGACGAAAATATGCTGCAATAGGAACAAACAAAGTATTAGTTGTTTATTACGAAGGTTCTTTTTTTGATATTACACCCTTAGGCACAGCTTTAACAGGATGCACATTTGATACGGTAAATACTTCAGCAACTGTTACTGTGAATAAAGCTGCTCATGGTTTAGAGCCTGGAGATATATTTTTATTTTCATCTGTTACACCTCCAACGGGAGCAGGTTACTCAGCAGGAGATTTTGAAACAAATCCTTTTCAAGTAGTTACTGTTCCGGATAGTGACACATTTACTATAACCATGGCAAGCGCAGCAGGGACAACGGTCAACGGATCAGGATCTGCAACTGTAACACCATACATAAAGCCAGGAGCTTTAGGTTCAACATTTGGATTTGGTTGGGGCACAGGACTTTGGGGTGGTGGCCAACAAGTATTTAGCACATTAAATGGAGCGTTATTAGATGACACTGCAGGCACAGGAGGTTCAGGAACTTCAATTACACTTGCATCCACAACAGGATTTCCATCAACAGGAACAATAAAAGTTGGAGCAGAGTTTATTTCATACACAGGAATTTCATCTAATGATTTGACTGGAATTACAAGAGCTGCAGCGGGTACGAGATCTGCTCATTCAAGCGGAGCTGGAGTTGAAGTTTTTACGGGTTGGGGTATAGAATCACTTTCTCAAACATTAACAACAGATCCCGCATCATGGTCACTAGATAATTTTGGGGAACAACTTATTGCTACTATTAAAAATGGTCAATCTTTTTCTTGGAATCCTATTAACTCTAATTCTAATGCTTTGAACACAAGAGCAGCTGTAATTTCTAACGCACCTACTGCTTCTGTTATGTCACTAGTTTCAGATAGAGATAGACATTTAGTTATGCTCGGAACTGAAACAACTATTGGAACTCCAGGAACACAAGACAAAATGTTTATAAGATTTTCAGATCAAGAAAATATTTCTGATTACACACCAACATCTGTTAACACTGCTGGTACATTTAGACTTGACTCAGGAACAAAAATTGTTGGAGCAGTTAAAGGTAAAGATTATACTTTTATTTTAACTGATAATGCAGCTTATGTAATGCAATTTGTGGGCCCACCATTTACTTTTTCAATTAGACAAGTGGGATCTAATTGCGGATGTATTGGGCAACATGCTATGAAATATGTTAATGGTATAGTTTATTGGATGGGAGAATCTGGTGGTTTCTTTGCATTTGATGGTACTGTTAAATCTTTACCCTGCGCTGTTGAAGATTTTGTATTTACTACAAAAAACGGAAGTAATTTAGGAATTAATTATTCTGCTGGTGAATCAGTATATGTTGGATTAAATCATTTGTATGAAGAAATATGTTGGTACTATCCGCAAGCTTCATCTAGTTTTAATGATAGATATGTTTGTTATAACTACCAGGACAACACTTGGGTAACAGGATCTTTATCAAGAACTACCTGGGTTGATGCAAATTTATATGAAAATCCATATGCAACAGAATTTACTTCAACTGGTGTTGGTACTTTTCCTACTGTTCAAGGTGTAACAAATATAAATGGATCAACTAAATATTTTGAACATGAAAAAGGTGTTAATGAAGTTGACACAGCTGGTAACAAAACTGCAATTCCAGCTTTTATAGAATCTGGAGATTTTAGTTTAAACCCTGATGGAACAAATGGTGAGTTTTTTATGAGCATGAGAAGATTTGTACCTGATTTTAAAACTATACAAGGTAATGCTCAAGTAACAATTTTACTTAGAGATTTTCCAAGTGATACAGAAGCATCGTCTCCACTAGGACCATTCACGGTCACCGGATCAACACAAAAGGTAGATACAAGAGCAAGAGCTAGATTTGCTAGTTTAAAAATAGCTAACACATCAACTGATGAAAATTGGCGTTTTGGAACTTTTAGGGCTGATGTACAATTAGACGGAATGAGGGGATAATGTTACCACAATTATTATATCCACAAGGAAATTTTCTTAATATAAAACAGACAGCCTCTTCTCCTAAAGATTACAATATTAACGTTACAAAAGATTTAGTGGAAAATTTACCAGGTGGTGTAGTCAAAGACGTATTTGCACCTGCTGCTGCTGCTGCTTTAAGTTTACCTTATGATGCTATACAGGCTTATCAAAGAATGGAACCTGATTCTGGTTTAAAAGGATATTCGCAAGCTTTAAAGAGTGAAAGACCTATATCATCTGCAATTGAAAGATTTATTGGAGCCGCAGGACCTTTGGCTGAAAGATTATCTAATAATAACCAGACTCTAACAGTTAATGATTTGATAGGTTTAAATTATTCTAATTTAAGAAATCCGATTACACCAAGACAAGATGTAAATCGTGATCAACCTTTTTTAAATAGTAGTTATCCACAACCTGAATTTTTTCCAAATGATCAACAGGGTTCATTAAATGTTGACACGGGTGCTACAGGAACTATTCCAACAGCTGCAAAATTAAATGCACAGCCTTTGATAGGTGAAACATCTGGAATTGCTCCATTAGTTACTTCTGATACTAATATGCCCTTAGATTATGAAGAGATGATTAAGAAAGATAGTTCTATTGTAACACCACCTAAGAAAAAAATTGGATTAGAAAATATTTTGCAATTAGCTATTTCTGCAGCAATACCAGGCGCAGGTTTCTTAATGAGAGCTCCAAAAGGCTTAGCAGGTTTAAATAGAAGATTTAGAAAAAATCTTGATAATTTTTTTGACAGAAGAAAATATGATGGTAGAACAAGAGATCAAGCTTACGCAAATATGATTACACAGACAAGAGGGATTCAAAAGAAAATAGATGCAGGTAAAAGAGGAACAAGCGACATCTCTATAGATAGAGGAAGAGGTTCTATACCTTCTAGATCTACTTCGTCAGCTCCTTCTAAATCAAGATCATCAGGAGGTTATGGTGGAGGTAGAGATAGAGGCAGAGGAGATAGATTTTAATGGCAAGAGTAGATATCGTAATTCCTGAACCAACACCTAAATATACTGAAGAAAATCAACGTCAAATTTCTCAGTCTTTACGAACGATGCAAGATAAGTTAAATACTTCTTATCAACAAGAATTAAAAAATGAACAAGATACATTTACCTGGTTTATATCATGACTATTAGATACAAGAATCAAGGAATAAATTTAAACTCTACTGGCACAATAAGTGTATTAACAGCTCCAAGTGATGCAACTGTTTTAATAAAACAAATACAAATTAATAATGGTTCAACCGGTGCTGTAAATTTAAGTGTGCAAGTAACCGATACTTCTGCGACAGCGACTTTTAGAATATTTAATGAGTCTGTCACAGCATCAACCACTAAAGATATAATTAATGACACTCTGGTGTTAGAGGCAGGTGATATTGTGAAAATGACAGCAGGCACTGCTGATGAAATTCAAGGTATAATATCTTACGCACAAATAGACAGATCACAGGAGAATGGCTAAGATACCTATATTCCAAGATTCAATACTTTATAAATCTGTGGTTGATGAAGATTTAAATAAAACTATTAAAAGTGTTTTGCAAAATGAAATACAAAATAATCCAGGAAATATTTTATCTAACCAAGGTGGATATCAAACTAAAAATATAACAAATGATTCTATTTGTGATAAGTTATTAAAAGAATCTGCAGAGTTAATTCTTGAAAATTATAACTTTACTAAAGTAAAAATTTCTATGCAAAACCTGTGGATTAATAAAAATTATAAAGGTAATTACAATAGTCCTCACATACATCAACTTTCAAATTTTTCAGGTGTTTATTATGTCGAAGTATCTGATGAAGGTGGTAAATTAATTTTTTATAGAGGTGACAAATCCAATCAAATGTTAGAGATACAAACTTTAATAAAAGATAAAGATTTTGAAGAAGAGGCTCATATATCTCCTGTAGTTAATCAACTTATAATTTTTCCATCTCATTTATTACATATGGTTAGTCCACATTTTGAAGAAAAACCTAGAATATCTGTTTCATTTAATATATCTATTGAAAGACATGGCTAAACAAAAATTTGTACACTTTGTTCCAAGACCAAAACCTAGAAAGAGGCCAGGTCGTCACAAAAAAAGACTTAACAAAAATGAAAAAAGAGATTATAAAAGATACGCAAAACAAGGAAGGAAACAATGACCGACCCAATAAAAATACCTGCTGTAGCAAAAGAAATAATCAAGCACAAAAGAACAGGAAAAGTTTATGATACTAAAGCTGATTTTGATGCTGATGTTGCTGATCCCAATACTGATACTACTGTGGATGATTTTAGACAGGACTTAGAAATTACAGTAACAAGAGCTGGTAATATAGGTGCAAAAACAAAAGAATAATGCAACCTAGAGGAGCCACTGAAATTCAACACGAATTGCTTGAAAGGTATGTAAGCAAAGATTTATTAAATAAATTTCAAATATGCACATCTATTCCAGGCAAAGTACCATTAGATCCAAGTAAAATAAATATTCTTTGGCAAAAGAATTCTTGGGATCAACCTAATCTACAAAACTTTTTTAGAAACAAAGACAGGCATCACGAATACGATT
>Ga0098036_1000765_pt1 | contig 13121 bp, 16 predicted proteins | sample 4_EtaG_FD_77064 | JGI IMG/M metagenome (GOLD analysis project Ga0098036, IMG submission 77064) | Marine viral communities from the Subarctic Pacific Ocean - 4_ETSP_OMZ_AT15127 metaG | ecosystem: Environmental > Aquatic > Marine > Oceanic | place: Pacific Ocean | collected 2015-01-07 | reverse complement strand
TAAAGATACAAGAATTAAAAGATGCTGAACAAGCAGTGATAGATAAAAGAGCATCTGGTAAACAGAAGCTAAAAGATTTAGGATTGGATGATGCAGAAATTAAAGCGTTAATAGGAGTATAATAATTTGAATTTTAAACAAAATATAATATAACAAAATAAGGAGGACAAACTATGGCATCACTATCAAGCAAAGTCAAAACATATTTGGCTAATAACGGAGTTAACGAAGTTGACTTCATGGTAGACGTTTTGCTTCAGGATGATTCAAACGGAAAGGGCCCATACATCAAAAGCTGGAATGTTTCTGGTGTAGCGCAACCAACTGACGAACAACTGAACGCTGTAGATTCTGCTGCTGATCTCGAAGAGAGACAGAATGCAGTAAGAGCTACAAGACGAAACGCCTATGGTGATTTGGGTAGCCAGCTAGACATGCAATACCACGATTCAGTGGATGGCACTTCTACATGGAAGGACCACGTTGCAAAGGTCAAGACTGACAATCCAATTCCAACTGAATAAGGAGGTAATACAAATTGGCTTACGTAGGAAAAGCTCCCAGTACGGGACGATATAGTATACTAGATGACATCAGTAGTTCATTTACTGGTTCAACCGCGGGTCCGTTTAACTTAACGGTCAACGGGACTGCTATATCTCCAGGTAACGAAGCTAATTGTATTATATCTATTTCAGGAGTTGTCCAAGATCCAAGTGCATTTACAATCACAGGTTCTCAAATAACTTTCAGTTCAAATCCTGCATCGTCAGATACTTTTTTTGGAACTGTGTTAGGTGATGTATTTGATATTGGAACTCCAACAGATTCAACAGTGAGTGCATCAAGTTTATCTTCAACATTCTTTGTAAAGAACAGTCAGACGTTTACAAGTATATCTATGGCAGGTTCTACTAACGGAGCGTTAGTTGGTCCTGTTACAGTTTCAGGTACAGTGACTATACCATCAGGGAGTACATTCGTAATTTTATAATGAGCAAACTTGAGACAAATACAATTGATACAGTATCAGGAACAACTAATTTAACTATTGGTTCTAATAATTCGTCTACAGTGACATTTGAAAGCGGTGCTGCTACTGGACAAAACTATCCAGCTTTTAGTGCGACTTTAAATACAAATCAATCTTTGACACAAAGTACTTATGTAAAAGTTATATATGACACCGAAGTATTTGATACTGATAGTGCTTTTGATACTTCCACTGGGAGATTTACCGTTCCATCTGGTAAAGCTGGTAAATATTTTTTTACTGCAACAGTATCTATGTTAAATAACTATACTTATGTGCAATTAGATTTTTATAAAAATGGTTCTTCAATTTATAGAGGCACAGCAATAAATAATGATACCTCTGCAACAAATGTAAATGCAGTTATAGATTTATCAGCAAGTGATTATGTAGAAGTCTATTGTCGTCAAAGTCATGCAACAAATAGTGCAGAGGGTGGTAATAATCATACACATTTTCATGGATACAGGATAGGAGCATAATGGCAAACGGAACATTAAAAGTATCGAATATACAAACGAGCAGTGGATCAGGGACTATTACTATTGGTCAATCTGGGGAGACTGTTAATATTCCTTCAGGTTGTACAATTGCAAACTCTGGTACAGCTACAGGTTTTGGCGGTGGAAAAGTTTTACAGGTTGTAACTGCTACAGATAGTACACAAAGAGACGTAACCTCTACATCATATGTAACTGGCTCAAACACATTATCGGTTAATATAACTCCATCTTCAACTTCTTCTAAAATACTTGTTATGTATAATACAGCGGTTTATAAAAATGGAAATAATCAAGTTGGAAATACAACTTTATATAGAGACAGCACAAACCTTGGTGATTCAACTAATGGATTAAGTTATTTTTATATTGGTTCAGATGATGTTGGACAACAAGTTTCTGCATCACTTTTAGATAGCCCTAGCAGTACGTCACAAATCACGTATCAAGTTTATGTAAGAACTTCGGCTGGAACATTTTCTATTAATTATCAATCGTGTGTGGCATCTATAACAGCAATGGAGATAGCAGGATGAGTAGTATTTTAAAAGTAGACCAGCTTCAGGATTCAGGGGGAAACAACCTAGTCACATCGAACGGTAGTGGTGTAATCACTGCTGCAGGGTTTGGTAAAATAGGGCAAGTTAAATCAACCACTAAAACAGATACATTTACTACAAGTTCAGGAACATTTACGGACATTACAGGTTTGTCAGTTTCAATAACTCCATCATCTACATCCTCAAAAATTTTAGTTACAATGAATACGTATGTGAATAATTCAGCAGCGTCTTATGTTACACAACTTAGATTGGTAAGAGATAGTACAGCAATTTGTGTTGGTGATGCGGCAGGTAATAGAACAAGAAGCACAGCACATGTAAGAATGGGTGATATTTATGAAGTTGGAAGTTTTTCTGCAACAACATTAGATAGTCCATCAACTATAGCAGAAACTAATTATAAAGTACAAATGTTAGTTCAAACTGGTGGTGGAAGCACTGGTGTTCTTAATAGAACTGGAAATGATAGCGATAATGATTATCAAGGAAGAACAGCATCAACAATAACTGTAATGGAAGTATTACCATAAAATTAAGGAGGAAAATATGATAGATATATCACAAGCAATACTAGGACTTGACTCAAACGCTCAGTTTACAGTTAGTGGTTCGCCATCAAACGAAGCTGAGTATCAAGCACAAGTAAAGTATGTAACAGGAGCCGACGAAAACGGCACTGCTATATTTTCCGACACTCAACCATGGACATGGGCACAGGTATCTGCTAAACAAGCAGAACTGCAAGCAGACTACGATGCTAAACAGTATCAAAGAGATAGAGCTGCAGAATACCCAGAACTTGGTGAACAGTTAGATAAGTTGTACCACGATATAAATAATGGTACACTAACTACGAGTGGCGGATTCTTTACAGCTTTAGATGCAGTTAAGACTAAATATCCAAAGGAGTAATATAGATGGCAATAACGAGATTAGGTGGAGCGAATGCTATTAGTGGGTCAATTACGTCTAGTAATTTACCTACTGGAAATGTTATTCAAACTGTTCAAACAGTTTATACAGGTTTTCTTAGTTTAACGATAGATAATACTTATTATCAAATCACAGGTTTAAATACAAATATAACTCCATTATCAACCTCAAGTAAAATTTTATATAAAGTTTCTGTTTCTAATTCAGTAAATGCTGTTGTACCTTATACAGCATTTAGAATTACAGAAAGTGGTACAGCTATTTCAGATGCTCTTGGTGGAGTAGGTGGTTCAAGAAAACAAGTAAGTTTTTCTGCTGGACATCTTCGTAGTAGCAACACTGCAATGGAAGTAAATTCTTTTGAGTATCTTCATAGTCCATCAAGCACATCAACATTGACTTATGGATTACAAGTTACAGCTTACAATAATAGAGAAATTAGAATAAATGAAACTGTTGATAATGATGCAAACGCTGGTCATACAGCAGTATCAACTCTTACATTAATGGAAATTAAAGGCTAAGACTAATGCTTGGTTTTAATGCCATATCAGCTCTTCCAATATCGAGCACAATATTTGATCCCAATGTTACAGTTAATGTAACAGGTAATGCATTAACACTGGGTGTAGGAAGTTCTACTATCTTATCAGGGGCTCTTGTATCCCCTTCTGGAAGTCCATTAACACTTGGCTTTGGATCACTAACAATTAGTGGTGCAGCTAATGTTACTCCTACAGGAAGTCCATTAACTTTAGGAACTGGAACAGTAACAGTCACTGCTGCAGCTAATGTTAATGTTACAGGAAACCAATTGACCATTGGTACAGGAAGTGTTAGTATTACAGCTGCGGCTAATGTAAACCCGACTGGCGTGCCGATGACGTTAAATATCAAAGATCCAGGTATAATTACTTGGAATGATGTTGACCCAGGAGCATCAATGGTTTGGACACCAATAGACCCTTACTAGGAGAATTATGGCATCAAGTTTTTCAACTAACTCAAAACTAGAATTAATCACAACTGGTGAAAAAGCTGGTCTTTGGGGATCAATTACAAATACAAATCTACAAATTTTAGAACAATTATCTTCAGGATACTTATCTTCTTCACAATTAGGAAGTGGTGATCTTGCACTAGCATTAGATAGTGGTGCAACGTCAAATGGTAAAAACTTATATATTAAACTTACAGGCACACTAGGTGCAAATAGAAACGTAACCATACCAAGTGGTTCTGAAAGAATTATAATATTTGAAGATGCAACAACAAGAGGCACATCTTCTTTGTTTACAATTACAGTAAAAACAACATCTGGAACAGGTGTAGTATTGCCAATAGGGTCAACATCCTTAGTTTACTCTGATGGTACAAACGTAAGTCTTGGAATTAGAAACAAAGGTTATGTAACTTTAAACTCTTCAACAATTACAACGTATACAGCAGTAGACGGAGATCAGATACTTGCAAATACAACAGCTAACCCTATTACGGTAACTTTACCTGCATCACCTGCAGTTGGTTCAGAGGTCACGTTTATAGATGCAAGAGGAACTTTTAATTCTAACAATTTAATTGTAAATAGAAACAGTCAACCAATAAACACAGGTACATCAAACTTAACATTAACAACTAATGGTCAAGCTTTTACATTAGTGTATGTAGATGCAACAAGAGGCTGGGCATTTAAAACTAACACGGCATAAGGAGCACGGACCATGGCTCTAATCGAATACAATTTCCTACCTGGAATAGATAAACAAGATACGACAGCAGGTGCAGAAAACAGATGGATTGATTCTGATAATGTAAGATTTAGATACGGTTTACCTGAAAAAGTAGGTGGCTGGTCTTCTTTAGTATCAGATAAAATTGTAGGTGTAGTTAGAAAACAACACTCTTTTGTAGATTTAGACGGTAACCGGTACGTGGCTCTTGGAACAGATAAGTTTTTACTTTTATATTTTGAAGGACAACTTCATGACATTACACCTATAAAATCTACAATAGGTTCTGTTGCTATATCTTGTTTAGATGCAACTTTTGAAGTTAGCTTAACTTTTACATCAGACCATAATTTAGAATCTGGAGATATAATATTATTAGACAATGTAACTGTACCAACAGGAGTGGGTTTAACTAACGCTGCATTTGAAGATAAACTATTTCAAGTCACAAGGGTTACATCATCAAAGATTGCAATTGTAACAGGGACACAACAAACATCAAGTTCAGGTTCAGGGGGATCTTGTAGTGTTATACCTTATGAGAAAGTTGGTCCTGCTGCACAATCTTATGGCTATGGTTTTGGTATTGGTAATTATGGTGGAACAGTATCAGGTGTTACTACAACAACTTTGAACGGAGCTTTACTTGCTGACACTGCTGGTACAGGTGGATCTGGTACAGCAATAACTTTAACATCAACATCTGGTTTTCCAACTGCTGGAACAATTGCTGTTGGTAATGAATTAATTACATACACAGGTATTGCTGGTTCTGATTTAACAGGTATCACTAGAGGTGCAAATGGAACAGCAACTGCTGGGACATCAAATGGACAAGCACATAGTGATGGAAGCACTGTAACAAATGCTACAAACTTTTCTGGATTTGGTAGTGCTGTAAGTGCATCAACCGTAGTTCTAGAACCTGGTCTTTGGAGTCTTGATAATTTTGGTCAAGTGTTAATTGCAACAATTGCAAACGGTAAAACATTTACATGGAATGCAGGAGCTGCAACACCGTTAACTACAAGAGCATCAACAACAACATCTGGTTTTGCAACAGGAAGTAATCCAACTGCAACAAGAGTTACATTAGTATCACCAACTACACGTCACTTAATTCACCTTGGAACAGAGACAACTATTGGTGATTCAACAACACAAGATGATATGTTTATAAGATTTTCTGATCAAGAGGATATAAATGATTATACGGCAACAGCTGTTAATACTGCGGGTGATTTTAGATTGCAAGATGGTACAAAAATTATTGGAGCCATAAAAGCAAAAGAAACAATTTTAATATTTACAGATAATGCATTGTATACAATGAAATTTGTTGGTGCACCTTTTACATTTAGCTTTGAACAAGTTGGCACTAACTGTGGTTTGATAGGTAAGAATGCAGTAATTGAAGTAGATGGTGCAGCGTTTTGGTTATCACCAAATGGTTTCTTTTTATTTGATGGTACAGTTAAATCACTACCATGTAGCGTAGAGGATTTTGTTTACGATAATTTTGATACAACAAAAGGACAGCAAGTTAATGCAGGTATTAATAATTTATTTACAGAAGTTATTTGGTACTATCCTTCATCTACTTCTAATTTTAATGATAAGTATGTTGTATTTAATTATGGAGAACGTATGAAAGGTGGTGTTTGGTATACAGGAACAGAGGCAAGAACAAGTTGGATGGATGCAACTATCTATCCTAGACCATACGCAACTAAATATGACAGCACGGACGCTGGAACTTTTCCTGAAGTAATAGGTGAAAGAGATTTAGGAGGCACCAAATATTTTGAACACGAGATTGGAACTGATCAAGTTAATGAAGATGGTACAACAACCACAGTTTCTTCTTTTATAAAATCTTATGATATAGACTTAGAACAAAGACAAAGAAATGCACAAGGCAGACCAGCAGGACCAAAAGTAGCTGGTGAGGTATTTCTTGCAATGAGAAGATTTGTACCTGATTTTAAAACATTAGCAGGAAATGCTAAAGTTAGTTTAGCTATCAAAAGATACCCACAACAATCTGATAGCACAACCACATTGAGTCCTTTTACAATTGATTCAAACACAACAAAAAAAGACACAAGAGCAAGAGGTCGATTTGTAAATGTTAAAATAGAAAACGATTCTAATGGTGAAGAGTGGAGATTTGGAACTTTGAGACTTGATGTACAACCAGATGGTAGAAGATAATGGCTAAAATAAACGTAAGAATACCAGAACCAAAAGAAGAGTACGATGTGTCTAACCAAAAACAAATAAATAGAGCTTTAACATTGATAAAAGATCAATTAAATTCTACATTTTTAGATGAAGTAAAAAGGGAGCAAGAAAAATTTTCTTGGTTTGTAGGTGGCTAATATATATAAAAATGCAAAGGTAGATCTAACTACCACAGATAATACTACAATATACACAGCACCGTCTGATTCTAGAGCTATAATTAAAAGTATTTTAGTATCCGAGGACGCTGGATCAGGGACCACAATAACTTTCACAATAACAAACGCTGCATCTGCAGTATTTAACCTATTCAAAGACAAAGCAATAGCCTCAAAAGCAACAACTGAGCTGTTAACACATCCTTTAATTTTAGAAGAAAATGAGGTATTAAAGGCACAAGCAGCAGATGCAAACGAATTACACGTTATTGCATCAATATTGGAGATAAATAGAGATTAATATGTCGTTTGTAGAACAAGAAGCATCATATAGAATAGAAATAATAGATGGTAAACAAGTTAAGATTATTACACCTAAAAGTGAAGTAACATTAACTAATATGAAAACAGGCAAAGAGTATAACTCAGACGCAGAGGCAATGCAAGATGTGCAAGATCCAAACACAGATACTGTAGCTGATGATATCAGAAGAGATGTCAAAGTAACAGTAGAAGCATTACCACTTGGAGGAGATACAAAATTATAATATAATAGTACGATGGCAATAACTAGAGCACAACAATACAAACAAATGCTACAAGAAGGTGGTAGACTAGGTTATAGGTTTGGTGGTGGAAGAGACATGGGTAATCAAGGAATAGGTGGACAGAGTCCAGGACCAGGTGGACCAAGCGGTAAAGGTGGTATGGGAGGAAGCCCGGATAAACCGGGTAGAGATGGACCAAGTAGAGATAAAGAAGATAACAGACAACAGTATTCTGCAAGACAATATACTAAACCCTCCATTTCAAAACAACAGATAAAAGATGCAAGAGAGTTTCAAGAACGACAAAAACAAAAGATAGCTCAACAAAAAGCTATAAGAGAAAAAGAAGAAAGACAAAAAAGAATTAGAGAAGAAGAATTAAAAGAAAAAAGATCAAAAATAGGATTTGATACAACAACTAAATATGGAACACCAGTGGGTCCAATGTCTCCTAGACAAAGAAATATTATTGGTCTTGAAAAAATAGGGCTTGCAAAAAGTGCTATAGAAGAAGATGATTCAGATGATGTAGCAACTGCAAAAGCGATTGCAGAACAAAACCCTCTTCAAAAATTTTTAAGTAATATTAAACCACCTTCAGTTGCATTGATAGAAGGTATTTTATCTAAAATACCTGGAAGAAGTTTAGATGAAATGTATGATCAATACATTAAAGATAAAACAGGTTTTAAATTTAGAGAATATGCAGAGGATAAAGGAGGAAGAGAATTATTTAAACAAGATGTTTTAGCAGGAAAAATAAGCTCCAAAGGTGGGCCAATGGGTGGTTTTGGAAGAGATGAAATGGGTAACACTTTTGGTCCTGGTGGAGATGGACCAGACAATCAAATTATACCTCAAGTAGTTCCTACAACCACAGCACCTACAACAACCACAACTACATCAGATGAAGATGACATATTCAAGGGAGGATTAGCTGCAAGATTCGGTGGTTCTTTATTTGATTTTGATAATTTAAGAGCAAATGCTATGGACGGTGGCATCATGAACACAGATGTTATAGGTGGTTTCGCTGATGATTCTATGGATGAAATGGGTAGACAGATGTATGGTCTGGGTAAACTTGTAAAAAAAGTTACAAAAGGTGTTAAGAAAATTGTAAAGTCACCAATAGGTAAAGCTGCTATATTAGGAGCCGTTGGTTTTGGAATACCAGGTGTAAAAACTGGTTTTTTCTCTAAAGGTTTAATGGGTACTAAAACTGGTTTAGGACTTAAAAAATTTTTAACAGATTCTATTTTAGGTGAAGCAACTATGAAACAAGGGTTTGCACAAAGATCAGGTGGTCTTTTAAAATTTTTAAAAAGCCCTATGGGATTAATTACAGGATCATCAGTATTAGCAGGTGCACTAACACCTAAACAAAAACAAGAATTACAACAAGAAGAGGAAGATGATTTTGATTTAATTGCATCAAGAGATAATCCATTTAAAGTTTTGGCTCCAAGATTCGAGGGTAGTCAATTCGCTGCTGACGGTGGTAGAATAGGATATCAAGAAGGTGGAGATGCAGAACCAGTAGCCAAGAAGACCATGCCACTAATAGACATGGATGGTATGGAAAAGGATTATAGAGAAACAGGTGGTTTTGTAGAAATGGGCAGAATGGAAAGAGCTGATGATGTACCCGCTAGATTATCTAAGAATGAATTCGTATTTACAGCAGATGCTGTAAGAAATGCAGGAGATGGAAATATAGACAAAGGCGCAGAAGTTATGTATAACATGATGAAAAACCTCGAATCCGGAGGTGAAGTATCTGAAGAATCGCAAGGATTAGAAGGCGCTAGAAAAATGTTTCAAACATCACAAAGACTAGGAGAAGTCATATAATGTCAACACAAACAACGATAGCGAGACCCGCACCATTTGTAGAACAACTAGGAAAAGATTTAGCAACACAGGTTGTTGCGCAAACAGGTGTACCCATAGTTACACAAGGCATTGGAAGTTTAACGCAACAAACAGGTGAAACAGCTGCAGGTTTTAAAGCAAGACAAGACGCTGCAAGAGCTTTTACAACAAGACAACAAAATTTAGCAGGTATTGCACCACAAGTTGCAGATCAAGATAGATTACAAAAAGAAGCACAAAAACGAGCTGAAGCAGGTTTAGGTTCATTTCAACCATTTTTACAACAAGCACAAATAGCATCAGCCGCTGGTATTTCACCACAAATTGCACAACAATTTATGTCACCGTATCAACAACAAGTTATTGATACAACATTAAATGAATTTGATAGACAAGCACAGGTACAAGAACAACGGATCAGGGACCAAGCGGTAGCCTCTGGTGCATTTGGTGGAGGCAGAGAAGGTGTATTACAATCAGAATTTAAAACAGGAAGCGATAGAGAAAGAGCATTATTACAAGCAGGTTTATTACAACAAGGATTTGGACAAGCACAGCAACTAGCTGCACAAAGATTTGGTCAACAACAAGGTCTGGCACAATTAGTACCGGGATTACAAAGACAAGACGTTGGAACTTTAGGTCAGCTGGGCGCGCTGAACCAAGCTCAACAACAAGCAACTCTTGATGCACAAAGAGAAGCAGCAAGACAAGCAGCATTTCAACCACAAGAACAAGTGGATAGATATGCGAACATTGTTACTGGAATTATGGGTGGTTATCCAGGTCAAACACAAACAACTAACGTACCTAATCCTACGCCATTACAAACGGCTCTTGGAGTTGGTTCAACATTAGCTGGAATATATGGAGCAGTAACGGGTAAATTTAATCCAACTAATTTATTTGGGTAGATAATGAACAGAACTTTAAAAAGACCAATGTTTAGAATGGGTGGTTCGGCAGGAACTGGTATTACATCAGGTCTTGATACACCAAGACAACAATATCAAGATGCAGGTAGAGTTCAACAGTTGTTTGATGAAAGAAGAAAAATGTTTGATCAAACAATACCTAATCAAAGGGGTGGTTTTATGCCAGGATCTGTATCTTCTTTTTTAACTAACTTTGGTTTAAATTTATTATCTCAAAGTCCAACAGGTAATATATTTCAAACAGCTGCAACAGCAGCTAAAGATCCTTTTAATAGATTTCAATCAGCAAGAGCACAAGAACTATCTGATCAAAGAGCATTAGATCAAGCAATATTAGGTGATGTTATAAGCGAGGATTTCAAATCTACACAACAACAGAAATTAATAGAAGCTGGTTTTGAAGAAAAGAGAATGGAATTACAAAATGAAATTGATAAATTGACAACGAAAGGAGATCAAGCCTCTCTTGCAAGAGCAGAAGAACTTGAAAATAGTTTAAAACTTTTAGAAGCTGACTTTGAATTACAGAAAAAATATGGAACAACAGGTAAAGATTTTGACCCAGGTGCAGCTGCAAAAACATCAAATGTTATAAAAGGTCTTGACGATGAAAAATTAAATTTGACACAAGAAGCAGAGGAAATAAAAATTACTCCTGAAAATGAAAGAACAGCAGATCAAAATAAAAGATTAAGAGAGATAGAAACAAGATTAGGGTCTATTGATGATATTAGAGCTAGTGTATTAAAAGAGTCTTCAATAATAGAAAAAATTGGTCTTTTAGATCAAACAGATGCATTAAATACAATGATTGATGAAAACATGGCTAAAGGAATGACACGTCAAGAAGCTACTATAGAAGCTTTAAAATCATTTGAATTTTTACAAGGCATGGCTGATGGTGGCAGAGCAGGATATCAAGTTGGGGGCATGACCACTCCACAACAAACACAGGAAACTATTCAAGAATCACCAACACAAGATTTAACTTATTCGGAACTAAGAACTAGACTACCAAACTCTATATCAGATCAAGTTGTTCAACTGTTAGCTAACAGTAAACAAGCTTTATTAGATTTTGCAGAAATAAGAACTCAACAAGATGTGGATCAATTCAACCAACAATACGACGTAACTTTGACTCTACCACAGGAGGGTTAAAATGTCCGACCCATTTCTTAAAAAACAACCCTCACAAATAGAAAAAAATACTGCTAGAAAAATAGTAGAAAACACTCTTAATAAAAGAACTAAACCTGTAAAGTTTACATGGGGTGGTTTAAAAAATTTAGGTTTTTTCTTTGAAACAAATCCTTTCGATAAATTAAAAGTAGAAAGATTAAACGATATAATGGAGGGCCGAAGCAAGGCTCAAGAAAAAGATTACATAGATTTTTTTGAAGACGTAGAAAAAGCTTTATATGGCGGTGTTCAAGACTTAGGTTATGCTGTTGGTGACTTATTAACATCAGGCATTGATGCAGCGGCAGGCACTAATCTTACAGAAGATCTTACAAAAGTATATGAAGAAAACAAAGTAAAAGACCCTGAAACACTTACAGGAGAAGTTACAAAACTATTAACGCAATATGGTGTGCCAGGTGGTGGTGTATTCAAAGTATTAAATAGAGTTAAAGCATTATCAAAAGCAAGAAAAGTAAAGAAAACAAGTGACAAGGCAATCAATGCAGCAAAAAGAATTGGTTATATGTCAACTGCATTCGCGGCAACAGATTTTATCGCATCAGAACCAGATAGAGAAACAACAGCGATACCTCTAGAAAATACAGAAGGATTGTCTGGAAGAGAACTTGCGTTAGCTAAAATAAGAAACAGAATCAGATACGGTGCTGAAGGTGCTGCATTTGGTGCAGGTTTTACATTATTAGGTAAACCACTTGGCCTGGGTATAAAATATGGATTATTAAAACCAGGAGCTAAAGTGGCTGGTATAGGTTTAAAAGCAGTAGATAAAGCGGTTGTAACACCGATCACGTATCTTGGAGCAAAAGCGATACCAGCACCTGTTGGTAAAAAAATAAGAAACGCTAGTAACTTTGTGATAGATAAAGCTTTGTCTACAGTTATCACTGGTAATCCTAAAAAACAATTACCAGAGTTTGCAAACTGGAGATTATTTTCAACAGATAGTTTAGATCCTGTGGAAAGAAAACTAAGACGACTAGATAATTTTTTATCTTATTTTAGATCACTTGGTAAAAAGACAGGGCTTGGTTATCAAATAACATCTGATGCAGCAAGAGCTATCAAAGGAGATCAAAGAAAAATAGAAAAGTATTTAGAGTCTATTGAAAAGAAAGCATACAATTTAGCTAAAAGCTTTGAAGATCAATACAATACAAAAACAACGTCGAAGGCAAGTCAAGATTATTATCTTGATCAAGTTTTATCTTTTTTAAAAGGACAAACACAGAAGTCTGCATTGCCAAAAGAATTACAGACCACGGCTCAAGGATTAAGTGACGAGTTAACAAGAATCAAACAAAATTTTGGTAATCTATTGCCTGAAGGTGATTTAAAACAATATGTTTTAAAAAATTTAAAATCATACATGCGTAGGTCTTTTTCTATATTTACAAAT
>Ga0098036_1000761_pt1 | contig 13139 bp, 6 predicted proteins | sample 4_EtaG_FD_77064 | JGI IMG/M metagenome (GOLD analysis project Ga0098036, IMG submission 77064) | Marine viral communities from the Subarctic Pacific Ocean - 4_ETSP_OMZ_AT15127 metaG | ecosystem: Environmental > Aquatic > Marine > Oceanic | place: Pacific Ocean | collected 2015-01-07 | reverse complement strand
GAGCAGATACATGAAAACTTGGATTACAGGTTCTGTTGGAGCAGCTACATCTGATTTAGATGCAATGTTAGTTCATTACTTATCTGAAAGATGTTTAGTTACTCAAGGTGCTAATAACTTTATGTTATTGAACTAATCAATTTTTAAAAGGGAGGGCGGCATGCATGTAAACGCTCTCTGCCCTCCTTTTTATTTTTATTAATTTTTATTATATTATATTATGGCAAAGAAACAAAAACAAACGAAAGTTGAGGTAAGAGAACCTCAAGTTCAAGAACAAACGGTTGTCGTTGAACAACCAAAACCAAAGATGGAAACACCATCTAAATCTAAAAAGAAATACAGTACAAGTCTAGAAAAAAATTGGGAATTTAAAGACAGGATGTATTACTTAGTGGATGATAAAAGACCTTTATCAAGGTTAATAAAATCTAATGGCATATATTATTTTGACGAAGAAAGAGGTTACGAAAGAGAACTAAAAAACACATCTAACCAACGAACTTGTTTTGTAGACGAAATGGTTGGTGATCAAAGATTAGAACATATAATCTTTAGAAGTGGTTTTTTAAATGTTCCTAAAAACAAACAAACGTTACAAAAGTTATTATCATTATACCATCCGCACAAAGGTGTTGTGTTTAATGAATTTAACCCTGTTAAAAAAGCGGTTGATGAAGTCGCGGGTATCGAGCTAGAAATAGAAGCTTTAAATACGGCTATGGAGTTAGATATAGATCTAGCAGAAGCTGTGTTAAGAGTTGAGTCTGGTTCTAAGGTATCAGAGATGAGTTCTAAGGAGATTAAAAGAGATTTATTACTATATGCTAAGCGCAATCCTAGATTATTCTTAGATTTAGTTAATGATGAAAATGTACATCTTAGAAACATAGGTATTAAAGCCACTGAGTTGGGTATAATAACTTTATCTCAAGATCAAAGAACATTTACATGGACTTCTAACAAAAGAAAGCTAATGAATATTCCTTTTGAAGAACACCCATATTCAGCTTTAGCTGCATGGTTTAAAACTGATGAAGGTATGGAGGTTTTTTCGAGTATTGAAAAGAAGTTAAAACAATAATCAACTTGTAGTAAGCAGTCGCCCTACGGGGCGATTGTTTAACTACTAAATAATAGTGGTATGAAACCAAAAGGCTTAGGCGACACAATTGAAAAGTTTACAACTACTACTGGAATCAAATCCTTCACTAATTTTTTAAATAGAAACGGGGTTTTTGGTAAAGCAGGTTGTGGATGTAACAAAAGAAAAGAAGCTTTAAACAAAGCTTTTCCTTATAAAAATAGAAAATAAATGGCAGTAAATATAGATACAGTATATCAAAGAGTTTTAGCTATAACAAATAAAGAACAAAGAGGGTACGTTACTCCTCAAGAATTTAACTTAATGGCTAACCAGGCTCAAATGGATATTTTTGAACAATACTTTTACGATGTAAATCAAGTTGGGAGAATACCTGGTAATAGTACAGAGTATTCAGATATGCTCGATGTATTAAACGAAAAGTTAGCTTTGTTTAAACAAACTAGTGGAAACTTAGCTTTCTCTAATGGCGCTTTTGCACTACCAGCAAACATGTATAAATTGGGTACGGTTATTTTTGATGGTTTAATAGAGGTAGAAGAAATAAAAGAAAACGAGATGTTAACTATGTTTAACACAGATTTAGCAGTACCAACAGAACGAAGACCTGTTTATGTTAGAAACAGTAGAGGTGCAGTGATTTTCCCAAATTCAATAAGTAGTAACGTAAACTGCACATTTATTAGAAGACCTGCAACTGTAAACTGGTCTTATGTTATATTTAAAGAAGAAGCACTGTATGACGCTCCTAATAGTGTAGATTTTGAATTACACGATACAGAAGAATCGAAATTAGTGATAAAAATATTAGGCTTAGCAGGTGTAGTGTTACAAGACCCAGCTGTATACCAATTAGCCAATGCAAAAGAAGTTCAAAAAATTCAACAAGAAAAATCATAAATAAATGGCATTATTAAGACAAGACGAAGCAGCATATTATAATGATAAACGTGAGTATGGTAATTACCAATTCACATCATTAGATAATATTATAAATCAATTTCTAGTAGCATACGTTGGCGAGGGTAAGTTAATAAGCAAAGCAAGAAAAACAGAGGTTGCTTTTCATGCACAACGCGCTGTACAAGAGTTAAGTTTTGATACGTTTAAATCCGTAAAATCACAAGAGGTTACAGTTCCTAATTTTTTAACTATACCTCTACCACAGGATTATGTTAACTATACTAAAATAGCTTGGAGTGATTCAGGTGGAATAGAACATATTATACACCCGATGAGTAAAACCTCTAATCCACAAAGTAAAGGTAATTTAATTACTAATTCAGATTTTGATTTAGACTCTGCGGACTGGACGCTGGGTACAGGTTGGTCTCATGTAGATTATGATAATCATGGTGGTGTTATATTGGGAAGCACAGTGACAAATGGTAATAAATTAACTATACCTGTAGGTGTAAAGAATGGAATGAACTATATATTAAGGTACACTATAAGACACGCGGATCCTTTTGGTGTTGGTACTACTATATCTCCAGGGCCAACACAAACAGCGGGTAGGCTTGGTATAACTTTATATGGAGATGGTTATAAAGCTGTTCACGGTAACGATCAAGGTGTTCAGACTTACCAAAGTGGTGTTGGTGGTAAAATGTCAGAACTAAATTTACACACGAGTAATATAATGTTTTCTGCAGATACAACGCTTACTAATACTTTAGAATTTAACCCAGATCCGAATAATGATTTCACAGGCGCTATATCTAATGTTGCGTTAGTAGAAATACCACCAGGACAACAAGATGTCATATCTTCTACATGGTCATCATATAAAAGCTCAAGTCCTCAGGAAAACGTTAAAGAAGATCATTATAAAGACGATGTATACTGGCCATCTATTGGTCAACGATATGGATTAGATCCAGAAAGAGCACACGTTAATGGATATTTTTACATGGATGACATTACGGGTTTAATACACTTTAGTTCTAATCTTAGTGGTAAAACTGTAGTAATTAAATATATAAGTGACAGTCTTGGTACTGATGCAGAGTCTAGAGTTCACAAATTTGCAGAAGAAGCGGTGTACAAATGGATCGCTTACGGTATTGTTTCTACCACTATGGGTATGCCAGAATACATTATAAGAAGATACAAAAAAGAAAAAACAGCAGCTACAAGAACTGCTAAATTAAGATTATCAAATATCAAGATAGAAGAGATAACTCGAACTTTACGAGGGATGTCTAAACAAATAAAACACTAATATGCCTAGAATTAAACACGTTTTTAGTCAAGGTAAAATGAACAAAGACCTTGACGAAAGATTGGTTCCTAATGGCGAGTATAGAGAGGCTATGAACATAGAGGTGTCAACGTCTGAAAACGACGGTGTTGGCGCGGTTAAAAGCTTACAAGGAAATTACTCGTTACAGGAAAAATATAGTGATAAAATATATCAAGGTGATAAGCCAGCATGTGTTGGCTCTATAGCTGATGGGCAAAATGATAGTTTTTATTGGCTCACAACTGGTACAGGTACTATCAACCGTGTGTTTAGAGATACTGGTACCGTTAATAGTGCTGAACAAGCTATTTTTGAAATTAACCCACCTCCTACAGACGAATACGGAGCTAAAGGTTTTACAGCTAAGTCTGTTATTTTTAGAAGCCAAAACGATGGCGCGTTAACTGTCGATACTGTTATACCTGTTTTTGTAGACCTGTACGAAATAAGTAGGATTAATTTTACATTAGATATAGGGTCGTTAACAGATCAAATCATATTAGACTCTATAGAAGACGCAGAGCAAATAATACCTGGGATGCTTGTAGAGGCACAAGAAGTTAGACCTAATGGTATAACATATAATTATTTCCCTGACTATATGTTCGTTAAAGACGTAGATGTTGCTAATAAAACAATTACTCTATCACACGAGATCCTACTTACAGTTACAACCCCTAATCCTGGCCCACAGGTCTTAATATTTAAAAGAGACCCTGTGTTAAAATTTTCTCAGAACAGGTTAATTACCGCTCTTAATGTTATTGACGATATGATGCTTTGGACAGATGACCACTCTGAGCCAAAAAAGATTAATATATCTAGATCGATATTGGGAACCCGCCAACACGGTGATCTACACACTATTTTAATTGTAAACGAAACAGAGATAATGCCAATTGAAGAAAGGCATGTAGCTGTTGTGAGGCCAGCCCCTGAAAACCAATTAAACGTTGAATTATTTAGAGATGGTAGAACCGGTGTCGTGCAATCAACTACAACAATAGATTTTGTTCCTGACGAGGGCAAGCATGTTAACATAGATATTATAGGTACTTCGACTCCAAATTATACAGTTGGTGATACATTGTTATTAGCCTCACAAACATCTCCTCCACCCGCACCACTACCTGATGGTTATACTCTTAGGTGTAGAGTTGTTAAAATTTGGAGCTCCACGTCTATTTCAATAAAAGCTAAATTGCTAATACTACACAGGGATTCTATGACGCCAACCTACCTTGAGGATTTTGATGTGGTTCTTGAAGAGGAAACTGACTCGTTATTTAAGCTTAAGTTTGTTAGATTCGCTTATAGATATAAGTTTGCAGATGGTGAATATTCACCAGCAAGTCCTTTTACAGACGTAGTATTTAATCCTGGTAGGTACCATTACGCTCCTAATGAAGCGTATAATAAAGGTATGGTTAACAATATAAAAGAACTTAAGCTAAGTAATTTTACTACGTTACCAGATATGCCAGAAGATGTTGTTCAAATAGATATTTTATACAAAGAAGAAATTTCACCGAACATATATTCTATTGATAGTTTAAAACCAAATGATCCATTAGATTCAAATAGTGAAAATCCTTGGAGCTTAGACGAATACGTTGTTACATCTGAAAATATATATGCAGCTTTACCACCTGATCAATCGCTTAGACATTGGGACGCGGTGCCTAGAATGTCTAAGTCCCAAGAAATAGTTGCTAATAGGATAATATACGCAAACTATGTACATGGATATGACATGTTAGATGTAAGCGGTGACTCTGTTAAGCCTACTATTTTAACAGGTTTTGAACCTAGATATGGTGAATGGGATGAATTACTTGATACCGCAATTGGTAGAAGATCTATAAAATCCATTAGAACATATAAGCTAGGCGTAGCGTATCTAGATAAATACGGTAGACAAACACCGGTATTTACTAATACCAAGGCTTCTATTACTATTCCTAAAACAGAGTCATTAAATGCTAATATATTATCAACATCTATAGATTCACAACCACCTGAGTGGGCTGGATCTTATAAAATATTTGTTAAAGAAACTACAAATGATTATTATAATTTATCCGTAGATAGGGTTTACGAAGCAAAAGATGATAATGTGTGGTTGTCTTTTCCGTCAGCAGAAAGGAGTAAGTTAGACGAAGAAACGTATTTAATATTTAAAAAGAAACCTGGCGAATCAAGTGAAGATTCTGCTGTTCTAGAAGACGCTAGATATAAGGTTATTGCAATAGAAAATGAAGCCCCTCAATATGTAAAAACAGAAATAAGAAGCGTGGGTATTGCCAATGGTCATCCAACTAATATAGGTGATTTATTTAAACCTGGATCGCCTTTTAACCAGTTTCATCCAGATACTGCAAATAACAAAACGATAGTGTTTACTCAAGCGGCTTGGGAAGGAGATGGTGGTGCTGGTGAAACAACAATGGTAGAGGATTCTAGATATATTGTTTTTAGAAACAAAGTAACTGGGGCTCAAACTGAAAGATACGTAATAGAAAGTTGTTCTACTATAGAACTTTTTGATGCTACACCCACAGCATTCATGTGTTACCAAGTTGTTTTAAGCGAGGGCTTATCAACTACTGACGTTGATTTTCTTACAGACGGCGGAACAGCCACGTTTGACTCTGACGGTGATGGTATTGATGATTTATTCTTTACGCAACATCTTGAAATACAAGTATGGAAAGAAATTGTAGAAAATAAACCAGAGTTTGACGGTAGGTTTTTTGTAAAAATTAGAAGAGATAATTTGATAGAAGAGTATTTAGAAAGTATTATGGTTGGTACCAATGTGGATGATGTTGTATCACAAATACCAGCCTATTACTTTGCTGATAAGTGGGCACCAAAATGGCATGGTTCATCTGCAAGCGGTTCGTACGCAACACCAAATCAATTTGCGGGAATGACAATAGGTGGAACAACTACTAATCCTGTTATGACAGAAACAACTCTTCACACTAGTAATTACACAACGCATAGCGATCATGGCCATGTAGTTAGTCATAGGTTTGGCGACTGGGATGCGTTGACAGCTAATATAGGTGGTAAAGGTTGGTTTATAGATCAAGCTTTTTACGCAAACGGAGGATCTGGAGGTATGCAAAATCCAAATGGTGGACATTATAACCCTAACAGTGATAACGGTTGTTGGTGGTATGGTATGGGTTTTGGTAGAGGTATATATAGTTTAACATCTTCAAGAGCGGTAATGGAACTCGCTTACGTTGGTATACCACTTGGACCAAATGGAGGTCATAATTTTGTTGTTGGAGATTCTTCTAACCCAGCCACACAAGGAGAAAATGCAGTGGTAACCAGACTACATGAAGGATCTAGATTTAAATGGGCAGATGATCCTAGTGGTACTATATATACTATTGTAAAGCAACCTCAACAACTAAAAAGATGGTGCCACACTAGTCAGTATGAAGCGTCTTACCCAAACATGTTATCTAACATGACTCAATCATATTCTGGGCAATCTACTAGTTTCCCTAATACTGGTTTCGCACAAAGGCATCTTATGTTAGTTGATTATCTTGGTAACTCGTATGGTGCGACAGCGATGGGAGTATGGAGCGCGGAATTTTTGCCTTGGTGGATAGGAAGAAATCCATTACCTACTTATGACCCTCCAAATACACAGGATAACTATTTTCCAAACAATAGAAGTATACATGCTTTTAATGGTGTTAACGGTGGTTTTAAGGCTAGGAATTATTTTAGAGATCTAATCCCAGCAACTTTAAACACTACTGCGTATAACTCAACGGAATATTCAACGGGAGATCCCGCTCTTAATGCGAATCAAGGTCGGACCACTCTTTTATACAACAATACCTCGTATGTCTACCAAAGCCCAACTCGAGCGTTAATAGAGAATGAAACTGTTTTTGAACACCAGAATAACAAACGTCTTACGTGGCGACTTACAATAGAACCTAACCCACTGAATAATCCAAGTTATGACGTTTTAGGGGCTAACTGTAACTCTACTACACCAAGTACTATTCAATTTTTGCAATCATCAAAATCATATTCAGACCAGAAACAAAGTATAAGCCCAGCTGTTTTTGAAACAGAACCAAAAACTGATACAGATTTAGATATATATTACGAGATTAGCAGACAATACCCATTGGTTTTAAACCCAGACACAAACGATTGGTTTGCGCCTGTAAATAACCTTGCGCAATGTGAAACATTAGAAGCTGGTAGTGATCAGAGTAAACTAATAGACAGTGTAGGAGGTAATAGGGTTGTTACGTCTGTATTAACAGAATGGAGTGATTCATGTGTTACATTAAAGAATATAGCTTCTCCAAATAACACTATTGAATTAGATGAAACAATTTCTATAGACGGTGATGTATTTAAATTCTTGCATCCAGACGGAAGTTATACTACAGCTAGATTAGATCACGGCTCTACTTTTGTAGGTGGCTCACCGTCCCGAACGATATGTTTTCATAGAGATGTCTCACAAAGTAGGATTGGTTTAGGTTGGTACAATTGCATATCTTTTAATAACGGTGTTGAATCTGATAGAATAAGAGACGATTTTAATGCACCCACGTTAACTAACGGGGCTAAAGCATCTACAATATCTTTAAAACAATATAAAGAAGAAAGAAGGAAAAGCGGTTTAATATTTTCAGGTATATATAATTCTAAGAGTGGTTTAAATAGTTTAAATCAATTTATAGAAAACAATAATATTACAAAAGACTTAAATCCAACATATGGAAGTGTACAAAAATTATATACAAGAAATACTGATTTAGTTGCCCTATGTGAAGACAGGGTGTTGCGTATATTAGCTAACAAAGACGCTTTGTACAACGCTGATGGTGATGTGAATTTAATATCCAAAGAAGCGGTGTTAGGACAAGCTGTTCCGTTTGCTGGTGAATATGGTATATCTAAAAACCCTGAATCTTTTGCTGCTGAAACTTATAGAGCATACTTTACAGATAAACAAAGGGGCGCTGTTTTAAGATTATCTATGGATGGGTTAACACCAGTATCAGATTATGGAATGAAGAGTTATTTCAACAAAAATTTAAGAGTTGGTGATAGAATTTTAGGAAGTTTTGACGAGCAAAAAGGAGAGTATAATTTAACTATAATGCCGTTTGAAGATTTATTTGAAGACGAGTATTCTGGTATAACTGATTGGAGAGATGTTCCGGGACCAGCAGAACCAGCACAACAAGCATAACTATGGCACAACCGAATAACAATACAGAGGAAATTATTAGAAAGCCAATCACGGTATCTTACAGCGAAAGCGTAAAAGGTTGGACAAGTTTTAAATCTTTTATACCAGAAGATGGTTTAAGTGTTGCTGGTAATTATTATACATTTAAAGATGGTGTACCGTATATACACCACTCGCATGTAGCTTCTGGATTCAGCCCGCAAGTTAATACTTTTTATGGGGAATGGATACCATCTGATATAAAAGTTCTACTTAACGACATGAGTAATGTTGTAAAAAGTTTTAATACTTTATTATATGAAGGTAGCCAATCTAGGTTATCTAAATTTATAACGTCAAGCGGAGGTACTTACTTTGATAATAGATACGATAACTTAGTAGAGAAAAAAGGCTGGTATGTTAAAAGTATAATAACAGATAAACAAGAGGGAGCGGTAAGCGAGTTTATAGAAAAAGAAGGTAAATGGTTTAATTACATAAGAGGTCTTGGTAAACCCACTTTAGGAAACATAGATTCTAGAGAGTTTTCTTACCAAGGTGTTGGTAATATAAGCGATGTTGATTACGAAGGACCAACTCTTAGGAATTATTTATTAATAGGTGACTGGTCTGATACTAACGGTATCAACGATTGGGCGTGGCAATGGCAAAGATATAATGATTGGGTCGGTGGTACTTTTATACCGCCATGGAGTGATTATGATGCTAATAATCCGTTTCCTGATGGTTATGTAGACACAGATAATCCTAATGACAATTTTATAGTAGAAGGTAGTTTAACAAACGGTATAGCTATAGACGAAGCTCAAATTGGTTTAAAAAGAACAATTGTTGTAAGACCAAAAACACCAGGTAGTGTATTAGCAACGTTCTTAGCTATAAACAGAATGTTTATTGTTCATACTCGTGTCTTTAATCCTTTAGATAATCCTCCTGTAAGTACATATATTTATAACACTCCTTCATTTCGAATAGAACCAGTTGGTGGTTTAGCACCACATCAACAAGGTGCTGCTGAATACGATATAATACCTACAATGGATGTTGATGGTTTAGGTTTTAATTATTTCCACAAACCAGGTTGGCCGATGCATTTAAGGTCGATGTTAGATGATATATTTATTACTCATATAAACGTGAAGGAAATATATCCAATAAATCCACCTCCACCAGGAGAACTTCCTTCTGTAGTAGAAATAACTGTTACATTATCAGATTTTCAGTTAGATTCTATGGTTGATAATTTTGGTAATTCAACACCACAAGGTAATAGATATATACCTATGGATATTGATTATTATATAAGTGCACCAACCCCTATACTTACGTTTATAATGGAAGTGGACCCAATACCAATTAATGGTACGTATCAACAGCCTAATTCGCAACAACAATTAATAAAGCCAAGTCTTATGTTAGACTTAGATATGGAAGACACTGATGTGAACAACGTTATAGTACCGCTTTTTAATTATACTGGAATAACAGGTATTCAAGTAGGGAATCATTATGTATGGTCTAATATACATGTTGGAGGAGGTCTTGTAGATTTTACAAAGTTAAAGTTATCAACTTATTTAGGTGCACAAATAACGTTTGAAGAAACAGATCCATATATAATGGATGGTATATTTAATACGCAGATTAGGTTAAAAGATAATAACATGGCCCACAACGATCAAGAGGGTGTTGTTGAATTCTTTTCTTTTGGTAATCCAGCTTGGAATTGGCCAGATACAACAAAATGGGATAACGCACAAACTGGTGTTAGCTTTTTAACACATCTCCACCTATTAAAACCTGATGATGGTTTTAAATTAACAGAGTATAGCGAGACACCGCCAACCTCGTCATCAACTACTTTTTTATTAGATGTTGAAGCAGAAGGTACTACGCCTCTTAACTGGGATTGGACAATAGATATTGGTAAGGCTGTTCACGATTTAACAGAAACACCTGATCCATATACTATTGGCTGTATGGATCCTCTAGCTTTCAATTTTGATCCATCAGCAAATGTACCGTGTAGTGGCTGTTGCGACCCGTATATATATGGTTGTATGGATAGTATGTCTTTTAATTATGATCCAAACGCAAATACTCCTTGTAGTGCAACTAGTTTAAATGGTCTTTCCAATGCTGTTATGGATGGAGGTGCTCAAGCGGGTAATGATGATTGTTGTGTACCGTACACGTATGGTTGCACGGAAGCAACTGCTGATAATTATAATTCAAGCGCAAACGCAGATGATGGTTCATGTTTTTGGTCCGCATGTACTGATGATACGACGCCAGCAATAAATGCTAACACCTTATGTTTTGATGGTACAACATCAATTAACTATGCTCTTACTTATGGTGGTAACAGCGCTGTAGTTCCAGATAATATAAACTGCTGTGATTATGTAGTATATCCTTGTGATGCTACTGTCTTAGACTATATCGCTTGGCCTGTAGTAGATTTTCCAACTGGTGATGGAAACCATTGTTTTTTTGAGTATGCAACGCCAAGTAGCTGGCTTACGTTTGTTCCACCAGGTGAGTTTAAAGATTATAACGGTAACCTTGTTTGGAATACGGCTAACAATTCGCATCCACAACATAACTGGACGATTCCAAACGGTTCAATTACACACGCTTATATAGCAATGTATCCTTACACTGCAACCATCCCGTTTGGAAATGATAATTTTACGTGGCAAACTGTCTGGTGTCATACAATCCCTTATGACTGGGTTGCTTTTGCTTCAACGCACAACCCTGCCACAAGTGTGACTAATAGTCCTTGGTCTACGTCTGACCATCCATTATCATATATTAATGCCATAATGCCTCCAACTTTAGGTGATCCAGCTACTATAAATTGCCAAAGCTGTTGGGCCTCCCAAGGTTCTAACCCAAATTACGTATTTACATCTAGTATTTTAAATACTTTTGTGCTGCGAGGAGGATGGACGATAACCGATCCAAGTAGTAACTGGGGATATGGTGGGGCTTGCGCGGTAGCTAGAAGAGTAACAATTGACACACATGCCACATATAAAGTTACTATTGTTATCGATTGGCAACACTCGGGTTTCCCTGGTGGTGCACCAGATGCTTTAATAAAATTAGGATATGGTACAATAGGATCGATGCCTTGGAATCAATGTGCATATCCAGTTTCTCCTACAGAGGAATTCCAAGACGATCTTGGTAATACCCAACAAGGTAATAACTTTGGATGCCAGTCGTTAGTTGATGGAGAATTATGGCTGTCACAACAAGACTATATTGACGCTGTGAACGGCCCTATGGATAGTGATTATGATACTTATACTTCAAAGTACACATTTACCACGTCATTAGATCCACAGTATGTACAAGACACAATATTAATAATGACCTTACATAGTACTAAATCTCAATTTATTGACGCGCCTCATTTTCATATTATAGATATAATAGTAAGTTGTGATGACACTACGGTGGTAATTCCAAGGATAATGGGGCCCACAAGAATAGGAACACCAGAACAACAAAGATTTGTAACACCATCTCCAAGACGAGAACCTTTTAAATCACAAGGTAGTAAAGCAGGTAAAACAGGAGCTTCTTCTCAAGCACCAACAACACAAACCCGAGAAACAACCACACCAACAACTACAACCACACCAACGAGGCAATCACCCCCGCAACAAGGACAAACATCTAATTATTAAATATGGCAATTAAAGTAAACAAGAAATTATCGTTTTATGTCTCTTTTATTGGGGACGACAATCACTCTGTAAGCGTAAATACTTCTACAGCAACTGCTATCAGTATGGATACTGTTGGTTATAGTAATGCGTATTCTGTTTCTGTTAACAAAAACACTAATACTTCTGTAGTTACTGTTACCTTTAATGCTAATCCTGGTTATTACTATAGTAGCCCACCAAAAGCTATTATAAGCTCTCCCAACAAAGGTAATTACAATATACAACAGTCTTCAGTTAAGGGTGGTAACAACGAAATAATAGCTAAAACATTTGTAGTTAATTACAGAGGTATAGTTACTAGCGCCAACCAACTAGATAAAATATTATTTAAACATGCTTTGTCTATCTCTTCTGCAACATTAGACACAAGCGCTGGGTTAAAAGAAATTCAAGGATTAAAAGACAGTTTGTATTATACTAGTGGTGCTCAAGCATCAACAATAAAAAGTGCGATAGCGGGCGTCGAGGCTAGTTTAAAAACAAGTGTTGAAAGCAATTTAATAGAGATAGAACAAGAAAAACAACAAGCGACAGTGTTACAAATAACAAGATATAGTATAGACGATAGTGATATATCAGCAGCTGGTTCAGAAAGAGTAATTAGGGTTTTTGGTACGCCTGGCGCTAGTTATAATTTAACTGTATCAAAATGTACGGGCGCAATACCTTGTGTTAATCCAGATACTTTTTACGACCCTGGAAGCGGCACTTTTACAAGCAGTGGTAAAGGTTGGTACGATGAGCCTATAAATGCAAGTGGGGCTTCTGTTTTATATATTGATTTCCCATCTACAG
>Ga0098036_1000759_pt1 | contig 13146 bp, 17 predicted proteins | sample 4_EtaG_FD_77064 | JGI IMG/M metagenome (GOLD analysis project Ga0098036, IMG submission 77064) | Marine viral communities from the Subarctic Pacific Ocean - 4_ETSP_OMZ_AT15127 metaG | ecosystem: Environmental > Aquatic > Marine > Oceanic | place: Pacific Ocean | collected 2015-01-07 | reverse complement strand
CTATGAAAATAGATATAAAAATGCAATACAACAGTTTGCAGGAATGCAACTGGGAAGACGAAGACGAGATGATTATACTGACGGAACAGTTAGAATACAAGTCAAGTCCCCGTCTCCGTAAATTGAGGAGAAAAAATTATGGCAATAACATCGGCAATCTGTAACACTTTTAAAACAGAAATTTTAAAAGCTGTTCACAATTTTACAGCTTCGACTGGAAACACTTTTAACATCGCATTGTACACAAGTTCTGCAACTTTAGGGGCCGGTACTACTGCTTACAGTTCATCAAACGAAATAACAAACTCATCTGGATCTGCTTATTCTGCAAAAGGAAAAGCTTTAACTAGTGTTACACCAGTTTTAGATTCAACAACTGCAGTTTGTGATTTTGCTGACATCTCTTGGACGTCTGCATCTTTTACAGCTAACGGTTGTTTAATTTTTAATGATACAGCGACAGGTGACCCTGCAGTTTGTGCAGTGGCTTTTGGAGGAGACAAAACAGTTTCTTCTGGAACATTCACAGTTCAATTCCCAGCGGCAGCAGCAACAACAGCTATAGTTCGAATAGCATAAGGAGTAAGTCCTTATGTCGGTAACCCGAACATTTACAGTCACAGTTCAGTCAACTGGTTACGGCAATAAGTATCTTATTGATGGAGTACAACAAGCTACATTAAATTTAGCTGAAGGTGGGACTTATAAATTTGATCAATCAGATAGTTCTAACAATAATCACCCTTTAAGATTTTCTACAACAGATAATGGAACACACTCTGGCGGAAGCGAATACACTACTGGTGTAACTACTAATGGCACACCAGGAGATGCCGGAGCTTACACACAAATTGTTGTAGCAGCTAGCGCACCAACTTTATATTATTATTGTACCAATCACTCAGGAATGGGTGGACAAGCAAACACTCCAGCTGGAAATTCATGGGGTGTGTTTTCATGGAGTTTAAATCAATATGGTGACCAAGATGCTGTTGATGCTAGTTTAACAGCACCGTCTGGTTTAACATCATCATTAGGATCAGTTACACCTTTTACAAGTAATGGATGGGGTGGAAAAACTTGGGGTGAAAATACATGGGGAGAGTTAGGTGATGATATCGTTATACTTTCTGGTATATCTGCTACTGCATCTGTGGGAGAAGTTATATCAGGAGCTAATCAAGGTTGGGGAAGAGCTGAATGGGGCGAAGAACCATGGGGAGAAAGTGATAACCCAGTTGTTACACTAGACGGAAACGGATTAACTTCTGCTATTGGAGCCGTAACTATTCAAGATGAAATAAATGCAGGTTGGGGCCAAGACGGATGGGGTGTTGAAAACTGGGGTGAATCAGCGTTAACAGTTGTCGTTGATGTTGAATCTAGCGGAGTAGCAACAACAGAATTACCGGATACATCATGGGGTGCTCAAGGTTGGGGAAGTTCTTCTGATGCAGGAGATGTCGGTGTTACGTGGGGTGGAGATTTTATTTTAAACGTAGCAGATGTTATGGGATTAACTGGACTTTCTGCAACTTCTGCAATTGGTTCTCCAACAATTATATTATCACCAACAGTTACATTATCAGCACCTTCAAATTTAACATCTAACGTTGGAGCAATTACTGTTCCTGCCGACGCAGCTGTTGGAATATCAGGATTTGGTTTAACTTCTGCAGTAGGTTCAATAACACCATCGGACGCTGTTGGTATAAGTAGTGCAGGAGTTTTAACGACCGCAGTTGGAGAAATTGTTATTGACGAAAGTTTAATAGTTAGTGTTTCAGGTGTAGGAGCTACTTCAAGTGTAGGATCTGTTATAACAGAAGTGGCCTATACTTTAACAGCACCAACAAATTTAACATCTGGAGTAGGTGCAATAGCGCCTGCAGATGTTGTAGGATTAGAAGGGTTAGAAGCTACAATTTCAGTAGGAAATCTATCTCCTTTAGGATATAAAGATATTGACATAACTGGGAATACGTCTTATACAGATGTAGCTTAATTGAAAAGAGCATAGGAGAAAAATTATGGCATCAACTTATACGGATCTTGGCCTAGAATTAATGGCCACTGGTGAAAACGCCGGTACATGGGGAACAAAAACAAACGCTAACCTAAGTCTAATTGAACAATTAACTGGTGGATATTTAGAAGTATCTATCGCAGGTGGTGCTCAGACTACAGTTTTAGATATAGATGATGGAGCTCTTACAGGTAAAGCTCAAAACAGAGTATTAAAATTAACAGGTTCTATATCTGGAAATCAAATTGTAACTTTTCCTCTTCTTACAGAAAATTTTTATATTATTGAAAACGCAACTTCTGGTGCATACACAGTACAATTAAAAGCAGCTTCAGGTTCTGGAGCAACTGTTACTCTTGCAACTGATGATAAAAGAACTCATATAATTTATTTAGATGGTGTTGCAACAAACACTGGAGTTTTTGATACAGGCTTAGGAGAAGGAGATGTAACTCTTACAGGAACACAAACTTTAACAAATAAAACTTTAACTTCACCTGAAATTGGCACATCTATTTTAGATACAAGTGGTAATGAACTAATGCTTTTAACAGCTACAGGTTCAGCAGTTAATGAAATTACATTAGCTAACGCTGCTTCAGGTAACGCACCTAGTATTACAGCTTCTGGTGAAACAAACGTAAGTCTTAACCTTGTTCCAAAAGGAACAGGTACATTACAGGGTAATGGTTCTGCTTTAAAAATTGCTGGTAAAGAAACTATATGGGTACCAGCTACTGCAATGTTCGGACCTACAACTAATCCTGCAGACGCAGCACAAGTTGAAACAACAGCTACAAGACCAGATTTAAATGTATTTGATTTTGATGCTGGTACAAAACAATACACACAATTTTCAATAGGAATGCCTAAGTCATGGAATGAAGGTACAGTAACTTACCAAGTTTACTGGTCTCCAAGCACAACTAACACAGGTGACTGTATATTTGGTTTACAAGGTGTAGCATGTGCCGATGGTGATACTATCGACGTTGCATATGGAACTGCAGTTAATGTTACAGACGCTGGTATAGGAACAGTAGAAGACCAACAAATTTCAGCAGAAAGTGGTGCAGTTACTATTGCAGGTTCTCCTGCAGCAGGTGAGCAATCTTATTTCCAATTTTTTAGAGACGCAGCAGATGGTGGAGATACTTTTACTGGTGAATCTAGAGTTTTAGGTATCAAATTATTCTTTACTACTGACGCGGCTAACGACGCATAAGGGATTTAGATATGAGAGAATTAAAAAATCCTCTTACTTCAGGTAAGAGTACAAAAACTACTCAAAATAGAAGAGGCAAAATGTTTGGTTACCAAGTACTAGGTTTTGGTTCTGGTGGCGGAACAAAATTTGTAGCTGCTACAGGTGGAACTATTACCGAATCTGGAGATTTTAAAATACATACCTTTACCGGCCCAGGAACTTTTGAAGTAACTTGTGCAGGATCTGCAGCAGCAGAAACTAATAAAGTTGACTATCTAGTAGTTGCAGGTGGTGGTGGAGGTGCATCTGGTTCTAACAACGAAGGTGGTGGCGGCGGAGGAGCCGGTGGTTATAGAGAATCAGCTGGAACTTCTTCTGGTAGTTATTCAAGATCTCCATTAGGTGCTTGTGTTGCAGCAATAACAGTTTGCGCACAAAGTTATCCTATTACAGTTGGTGCCGGCGGTGCAAAAGCCGGAGGCCCTGAAACTGGTAGTAACGGTGGAACTTCAACTGCTTTCCCTATATCTAGTGCTGGTGGTGGAGGTGGTATGGGTGCAGACGGACCACCCGCAAGACCAGGTGGATCAGGCGGTGGTGGAGCAACTTATAGCAGACCCGGTGGATCAGGAAATCAACCTCCTGTAAGTCCACCTCAAGGAACTAATGGCGGAACCGGAGGCGGCGGTGGTGGTGCATACGCAGGCGGCGGTGGCGGTGGCGCAACTGATGCAGGATCATCTGGAAGTCCAGGATCTGCAGGACCAGGCGGTGACGGAGCAACTTCTTCAATTAACGGAACACCAACAGTAAGAGGCGGTGGTGGCGGTGGTGGTTTCGATAGCGGTGGCGGAGGATCTCCGGGACCAGGTGGTGGCGGTTCAGGTGGAAATTCAAGTGGAGGAAATGGAACTACAAACACTGGAGGCGGCGGTGGTGGAGCTGGTGGACCTACTGGTCACCCAGGCGGAAATGGTGGTTCAGGTATAGTTATTATAAGGTATAGGTTTAAATAATATGGCACATTTTGCAAAAATATCAGAAGAAAACGAAGTACTACAAGTTTTAATTGTAGATGACAAAGACGTTCTTAATTCTGAAGGCGTTGAAACAGAATCAGTAGGACAACAATATTTAGAAACACATAACAACTGGCCTGCAAATTTATGGATTCAAACATCTTACAACACATTAATGAATACACATGCTTTAGGTGGAACACCTTTTAGAGGTAATTATGCAGGTATTGGTTATGAATGGGATGCAGAAAATAATATTTTTTGGAATGAAAAACCTTATGCATCTTGGGTAAAAGACTTAGCTACAGCTTCTTGGAAATCACCAATTGGTGATGCTCCAGCATTAACAGCTGAACAAGAAGCACAAAGAACAGCTGGTACTAATATGTGGTACTATAGTTGGAATGAAGACAATCAATCTTGGGACTTGACAGATCATACAGCATAAATTATATTTGGTGGTGGTATGGAAAAGAAAGTATTAACAGAGCAAGCTCTATATTATGGTGATGTTTCAATGCCGAAAGGTTTTGAGATTAATTACGACAAATTTAAAGCTGATATTCTACAAGCAGATCTTGAAAAAAATAATTTCAAATCATCAAGAAATTGGGATAAATTAAATACATTCATTAAAGACCACATTAATCTTAAACATCAAGTTAATTTAGTTAATAAATCAACGTGGGGAAATTTTTATAAACCTTTCACACTTACTGAACCTTTATTACAAGTTGACCCAGTAGATCTTAGAAACTCTCCTGACTTTGTATTACTATACGGCGTGCAAGTAAAAGATTGTTTTATTAAAATTTTTTATGACGACAACAGACGTAAAGGAAGAAGCTGGGATATAGAACTTAAAAACAATATGTTTGTTATGTTTCCATCTAATAATATGTATATTATTGGTAATAACGATAGTAAGGATTTAAATTTTATTCAAACAATAACGTATGAATATATCTAATTACTATTGGTATTTTACATCTGCACTTACACCTAGATTTTGCGATGATGTTATAGCTTATGCAAATGCACAAAAAGAATCTATGGCTAGAACTGGTGGGTATGAGAATCAAGAATTAAATAAAGATCAAGTTAAAAACATGCAGAGAAAAAGAAAGTCAGATTTAGTTTGGTTAAATGATACTTGGATATATAAAGAATTACATCCGTATGTTCACGAAGCAAATAAAAATGCTGGTTGGAATTTTGAATGGGATAGAAGTGAGTCTTGTCAGTTTACAAAATACAAACTTAATCAATATTATGATTGGCATTGTGATTCTTGGGATAAACCCTACGATAAACAAGATAGACTAGATTATGGTAAGATTAGAAAACTATCTATGACCTGTCAATTAACAGATGGTTCAGAATATGAAGGTGGTGAATTAGAATTTGATTTTAGAAACTATGACCCACACATGAGAGATGAAACCCAACATTTAAAAAAAGCAAAAGAAATATTACCTAAAGGTTCTATTATTGTATTTCCCTCATTTGTTTGGCATAGAGTTAAACCCGTAACATCAGGTACAAGATACAGTCTTGTTGCTTGGCATTTAGGACAACCATTTAAATAATATGAATATAAGTAATCATTTTAGCACAACTATTTGGTCAGAAGAAAAACCTGAATTTGTAAAATCTTTAACACAAGCATCTAACAAATATATTAAAGCTGCTAGAAATACTCCACAAGCTAAAGCACATATAAAAAAGTTTGGTGACTTTGGACTCTCTTATCATTCGACACCTCTTACCTTAGATAATAATTTTATAGATCTTAGAAATTACGTTGGTCAAAAATCGTGGGACTTTTTAGATCAACAAGGTTTTGATATGTCACAGTACACAACTATGTTTAGTGAGATGTGGGTGCAGGAATTTTCTAAAAATGGTGGTGGACACCACAATGCACATATACATTGGAACCAGCATGTGTCTGGTTTTTACTTTTTAAAATGTAGTGATAAAACTTCATTCCCTATATTTCATGAACCAAGAACAGGTGCTAGGGCTACAAAATTAAAAATGAAATCTGATAATATTTTATTTCCTGGAATGGAATTATTACATTTTAAACCAAAGCCTGGTTCATTATTAATCTTTCCAGGTTTTTTAGAACACGAGTTTTCAGTAGATTTTGGTAAAGAACCCTTTAGATTTATACATTGGAATATACAAGCTGTGCCAAAAGAAATGGCAAAAGATGTTTAAAGTAATAGATAATTTATTAGACAAAGATAGTTTTAAAAGAGTTCACGACATGTTTTATAACAACGAGAACTTCCCCTGGTTTCCTACTCCTGTGTTAGATTATAAAGAACACAAACAATTTGTGCATTTTTTTTATTATGACCATAAACCTAATTCTATCTATAATGAAATATTAAAACCTATTTATAATTTATTAGGAGTAAAGGCTTTAATAAAAGTAAAAGCAAATTATTTATGGAAAACAGATAAAATTATAGAACATGGATTTCATACAGATGGTGCAAAACATATACCTAAAGATGATAACCCAGATTGGAAGACAGCTATATTTTATATAAATACAAACAACGGATATACAAAATTTAATATAAAGAAAAAAATTGTAAAAAGTAAAGCAAATAGACTTGTAAAGTTTCCTGCAAAAATTAAACACACAGGCACTACTTGTACAGACAAAGATGAACGAATTGTTTTAAACATTAATTATTACTAATGAAAGAATATAAATTACCATTAAATAGTTTTATCGGAGGTTGGTTTATTCCTGCAAAAATTTGTAATGGATTAGTTTCTTATTATAATGAATTTAATAAACACGCTACACCAGGTAGATCAGGCAGTGGTAAAGTAAGAAAAAATGTTAAAGACTCATTAGATCTATTAATCAATTCAAATAACCTTGATGAAGAAATATTACTTTATAGAATTGAGCTACAAAAAATTTTAGAATTATATATAAAAAGATATCCTGAAATAAACGACTGTTCTAAATTTAATGTTAAAGAGTTTAATATTCAAAAATACAATAAAAAAGGTGGATTTAAAAAATGGCATTTTGAAAGAAGGTGCCTTGAACATGCTGGAAGAGTTTTAGTTTTTATGACTTATTTAAATGACATAGATGAAGGAGGCACTGTTTTTAAATACCAAAAAATTACTACTCCTTCTATAAAAGGTTTAACTTTAATTTGGCCTACAGATTTTACCCATACCCACAAAGGTCAGATAACAGATAAAGAAAAAATAATAACAACGGGCTGGTTTGAATTAATATGAAATTTTTTAAAATAAAATCGTATTACATTGTTACAGATATAAAAGAACATAAAAAAATAAAACAAAAGTTTTTAGACTTAATAGATTTAATGCCTGACTCTAGTTTAAACACTATATCTAAAACTGATTGGAATTTACCAAGAGAATATAAAAGAAAGTATTTAGATTATTTTTATGATATAATTACACCATACATGGATACAATGGCTAAAAAGTTAAAGTGTAGAGATTGGAATATTTCTAATGGCTGGTTTCAAGTGTATGGTAAAAACGATACACATACTTGGCACACACATGCAAAAGCAAATTACACTAACATTTATTATATAAGTTTGCCGGATAAATCAGTAAAGACACAAGTCTATGATGTGGTAACGAAAAAAATAATTGATGACTTTAAAGTAGCAGAAGGACAACTATTGACACTGCCTGCTAATTCAATACACACCTCTCCTTTAAACAAAACAAAAAATAAAAAAGTTATTATATCTTTTAATTCTAATTTTGAAGATGTGGATTTAAATCTATGAGTTTTAAAAAAAATAAATATACAATTATACGTCAAGCAATATCAAAAGAATTAGCTTCGTTTATTGCAAACTGTTTTTTGATGCAGAAACAAGTTTATGATACTTGTAGGGCACACAGATATATATCACCTTTTGAGAATATTATAGGTCATTACGAAGGCATGGATGAACAGATACCTAATACATATGTTCAATACGCAAACATTGCTATGGAGACTTTAATGTTAAAATGTCAGCCTAAAATGGAGAAAGCTACTAAACTTAAATTATACCCAGCTTATACTTATGCAAGAATTTATAAAACAGGTGATGAATTAAAAAGACACAAAGATAGATTTAGTTGTGAGATATCTACTACTATGAATCTTGCCGGTAATGATTGGCCAATATATCTTGAGCCTTCCGGTAAAGAAGGCATGAAAGGTATTAAGGTAAATCTTAAACAAGGAGATATGTTAGTTTATTCTGGTTGTGAACTAGAACATTGGAGAGAAAAATTCAAAGGCAAAGAATGTATACAAGTTTTTCTGCATTATAATAATCGTAAAACACCAGGAGCGAAGGATAATATGTTTGACAAACGTCCGCATTTAGGTCTTCCTTCCTGGTTTAAACGATGATATAATATTTAGATGGAGACAGGGCACCACCACATACCCCCTGTCTCCTTTTAAATAAGGACTACCAAAAAATTAAAAACCTTGTATTATGGTCAAACTATGCTACAAAAATTAGGATTTGCCCCTGGATTTAATAAACAAGTCACCGAGACTGGAGCTGAAGGGCAATGGTTTGATGGGGATAATGTACGTTTTAGATACGGAACTCCAGAAAAAATAGGTGGTTGGTCTCAATTAGGTAATGATAAATTAACTGGTGCGGCGAGAGCCTTGCATCATTGGGACAATAACGCTGGAATTAAATACGCTGCTATTGGAACTAATAGAATTTTATACGTATATTCTGGTGGAACCTATTACGATATTCACCCAATTAGAGAAACTTTAACAGGCGCTAAATTTACAAGTAGCTCATCATCAACAACAGTCACAGTAGTATGTACCGGGGCTCATGGTTTATTAGAAGATGATATTGTTTTATTTGACAGTGTAACTGGTGTAACTGGATCATCCACATATACCAACGCTACTTTTGAAGATGTAAAATATATGGTTACCTCAGTCCCGTCCGCTACAACTTTTACAATTACCGCAGCAAGCACAGAATCAGGAACTCCCTTAACTACAAGTGATGGCAACAGTACTTCTGTTTTATGTTACTATAATGTAGGGCCTTCTCAACAGTTAGGCGGTTTTGGTTGGGGTACAGCTTTGTATGGAGGTACAGCTAACGGACCAGCAACCTCTACATTATCGACAACGCTTCCAGACGATGCCACTACTACTGTAGTGTTAGCAGATACTACAGCGTTTCCTGCTTCAGGAGAAATTAGAATTGGATCGGAAGACATTAGTTTTACAAACAATGACACGGGAACAGGGACCTTGAGTGGAGGAGCTCGAGCAGTTAACGGAACTACAAGAGCAGCCCATAGTTCTGGAGAGACAGTGACCAACATATCAGATTTTGTTGCATGGGGAGAAGCTTCTTCTGCAGACTTTACAATTGATCCAGGTTTATGGGTATTAGATAATTATGGAACAAAATTAATTGCTCTTATATATAACGGCGCATGTTTTGAATGGGATGCTGCCCCTTCAACTGCAACAGCAACTAGAGCAACTTTATTACCTAATGCTCCTACAGCATCACGTCATGTATTGGTATCTACACCAGACAGACACTTGGTATTTTTTGGAACAGAAACAACCGTAGGATCAAGCAGTACATTAGACGATATGTTTATAAGATTTTCGTCTCAAGAAAGTATTGATCAAACAGATTCTTATGTAGTTAAAGCAAACAATACCGCAGGTACACAGAGACTTGCTGATGGTTCTAGAATTATGGGAGCTATTAAAGGTAGAGATGCAATCTACGTTTGGACAGACACTGCATTGTTTCTTATGAAATTTGTTGGTCAACCTTTTACTTTCTCATTTGAACAAGTTGGAACTAACTGTGGTTTAATAGGTAAAAATGCATGTATTGAAGTTGACGGTACAGCTTATTGGATGTCTGAGAATGGCTTCTTTATGTATGATGGTCAGTTAAAATCTTTACCTTGTTTAGTAGAAGACTATGTTTATGATGACTTAAATACTACATCAAGAGATTTAATTAATGTAGGTTTAAATAATTTATTTGGTGAAGTAACATGGTTTTATTGTACAGCAGGATCAAATGTTATTGATAGAATGGTAACATATAATTATCTAGACTCTAATTCTAAACGACCTATATGGACAACAGGAAGTCTAGCTCGTGCGGCCTGGCAAGATTCATCAGTTTTTGAGAAACCCCATGCAACTTATTATAATCCAAATAGTAATTCTTCTTATGACGTTATTGGTAATACGGATGGATGTACAATATACTATGAACAGGAAACAGGGACCGATCAAATAGATGCAGGTGGAGCAGTAACTGCTATTCTTGCTTCAATTACTTCTGGTGACTTTGACATTACACAAAGAAGAAGTAACACCGGAACAACTGTCGGTATGCCAGATCTTAGAGGAGATGGAGAATTTATAATGAGAATTAGTAGATTTATACCAGATTTTATTGCACAAACAGGATCTACTAGGGTAAGTTTTGTAACTAGAACCTATCCAAATAGTTCTTCAACCACTTCAAATTTTGATATAACATCATCTACTACAAAAAAAGACACAAGATTACGGGCAAGATCTATTGCATTAAAAGTATCTAATACTGCAGCAAGTCAGGATTGGAAGTTAGGTACATTTAGATTAGATATACATCCCGGAGGACGAAGATAATGGCAGGACCAAGTTTTTATAATCAAGCAGACCAGGATCTGTACGCAGGAGGTTTACAATACATACCTCAAGAACGATATAGATTAGGTCTAGGAAATAATAATCAAGTTAATAGATTAGATTTTAATGATTTATCTAAATCTGGAATAATGTCTCAAGCACCAATGCCATATATTTATCCACCAATTAATCAAGGTGGTGGTGGTGGCGGTGGCTTTAATGTCACTGAAAGCGCAGATCAAAGCACAACTTCAGATGATTTTGGATTAGGTTTAGAAGGTGACGGTTCTTTAGCAATGTCAGAAGAAGAACAAGAAGCAATAGATAATATGAATAATCCAACAATTAACAAAACTGCACTTGCTAAAATTGGTCTTAGTTCTTTGTTAGGGCCTACTGCAATGTTTGGTACAGCTTATAGAGAACGACAAAAAGCAGAAGCTGAAGCTTTAGAAAATGCACAACGAGCGGCTACAACTCAACGAGCAAGAGAAAACGAAGCTGCTGGTACTGGTGGATATCAATCTGATTTTTCACAAGACAAAGATTTTATGGGTGGATCTGGTACAGCTTCAGAAATGGGTTCATTTGCTACAGGTGGTAGAGTAAATTATAAAGTAGGTGGTAGAACAGATGCTGAATCACAATATGGATCAGACTCTGTAGGATCTTATGATTCATCAGCTAATCAGTCTGGCAGAGACCAAAGTTATGGTAATAATAATCAACTCTCATTTAATTCGGGCGACAAAAATATATTAACAACAGATCTTATAACTAAAGATCCTAGCATTACATTTGATTACACAGACCCTAGAAATTACGCTTCAATATATAGTAAAATTGGTTTTAACAATATTTTAGATAATGATGACCTTACAGCAGAAGGTAATCTAACAGGAGAACTTGGTCCAATTAATTATGATGTAGATTTTACAGATCAAGGTATTACAGGAACTAATTTAAAAGCAGGTAATTTTAATGCAAATATAAGTCCAGATATGCAACTACAAGATTTAAGTTATAACAGAGGTCCTTTTAGTATTTCAACTGATGGTCAAAACATTGGAGGTAAGTTTTCAATTTCTTACAAAAACGGAGGACTAGCAAGTATTTTATAATGGCTAAAATTGTACAATCATTAACTAGAGCAGAAGAAGAATATAGTCGACAAAATTTACAGTCATTAGTTAGAGATTTAGATGGTGTAATAACAAAATTAAACTCTTCATTTCAAGATGAAGTTAAACAAGAGATAGAAGCTAAAAGTTTCTTTTTAGAATAATGGCAGTAGTAAACCAATATAAATTTTACGGTAAAACAACAACGGCTGCTGAGACAGTATCAATGCTTTCGCCAGGAGTTAACGAAACTATTATTATAAAATCTTTAAGAGTTACAAATAAATCGGGTTCTAATACACCAAATGTAACTATTAAAAACAACGCATTTGAGATAGTAAATACACAAACATTAACAGCTGCTACTAGCGTTGAGATATTAACTCTACCTTTAATTTTAGAGGGTGGGACTGTATTATCTTATACTACAGCAGGCACCGTATCAGATGGTGTGGTGTTTGGTATTAGTTATCTCAATATATTAAAGGAGAAAACAGACTAATGGAAATAAAACAAGCAAAAGTAGAGACTACTTATAGACATAAAAAAACTGGTCAGCTTTTTAAGGAAAGAAAAGACTGGGAAAGCAAAGGTTTTAAGGACGAAGAAATGGCACAAGACGTAAAAGTTATTATGCCACCTCTTGATTTGTTCGCAAAAACCAAGTAAACATAGGAATTAAGGTAAAATTATGGCAATATCTAGAATGCAAGAACCCAGACAACAATATGGATTAGGAAGTATCGTTAAGAAAGCGGTACGAGGTGTTAAGAAAATTGCTAAGAGTCCATTAGGTAAAGCAGCTATTCTTGGGGGTCTTAGTATGATTCCTTTTGGAGCCACTAACACAAGTCTTTTAGGTAGAGCAAGTTCAGGAATTGGTTCTATGTTTAAGGCAGGTAAAGCCAATCTTGCAAGTAGATTTGCACCTAACTTTGTAATGAATAGAGACGGACCAGTACAAGGTAAAGCAGGTTTCTTTTCAAAACTAAATCCTTTTGGTAAAAATTTTGATGCTAAAACCGCTTTCCTTACAGGAGGAGCAGGTTTAGTTG
>Ga0098036_1000758_pt1 | contig 13155 bp, 17 predicted proteins | sample 4_EtaG_FD_77064 | JGI IMG/M metagenome (GOLD analysis project Ga0098036, IMG submission 77064) | Marine viral communities from the Subarctic Pacific Ocean - 4_ETSP_OMZ_AT15127 metaG | ecosystem: Environmental > Aquatic > Marine > Oceanic | place: Pacific Ocean | collected 2015-01-07 | reverse complement strand
AGTTCTAACAAGAAAAAAATGCAAGATAACATGAATAAAGATACAAAATCTTTCTTAAAAATCTTGGATTTTGCATTCAGTAACGCAAAGTAGGTAAAAATGTCCACAATTAGAGAATTTTACATTGAAAAAGAAAAACGAGAGTTAATTAATACGATTAATTCTGCAAAATATATAAGTGAAGAACAAAAAGAAGTAATGATTGAAGGTCTTTTAGGAAAAGGAACTGGAATTTTGGGTAGAGTAACGCCCGCAGACAAGAAAAAGGCGGCTGAAGTTGAAAAAAATAAAAGAGAACGAGAAGCAGTAAAACGAAAAAAAGATGCCGAAGAAAAAAGAGAAGGTGACAAAAAGAAGAGAGAACGAGAAGCAAAGAAAAAATATGATGCAAGTCCTGAAGGAAAAAAGAAAGCAGCTCAAAAACAAAGAGAATTAGACCAAAAATTTAGAGATCAAGAATCGGGGCATGCTTACTCTGGTGGTGTACCAACCGGCCGGGGCGAACATAATTAAAGGGGGATAGACAAATGAAACTTATATGCGAATTACAAGAATCTGTAGAGTATGAATTAATCGAAGAAGGTGCTAAACCTAAACAGTACTTCATTGAAGGTATCTTCATGCAGTCTGAAAAAAAGAACAAAAACGGAAGGGTTTATCCTTTACCTGTTCTTGAAAAAGAAGTAGATAGATATGTTAATGAATATGTTACACCAAAACGTGCATTTGGAGAACTTGGACACCCTGACGGCCCGACAGTTAATTTAGATCGTGCATCGCATATGATCACCTCTTTGGTGAAAGAAGGTAAGAATTTTATTGGGCGTGCAAAAGTTTTAGACACACCAAATGGACAAATTGTTAAGTGTTTGATTGATGAGGGTGCAAGACTAGGTGTTTCTTCAAGAGGAATGGGAACATTAAAACCAGATGAAAAGAACTCTCAAATTGTACAAAAAGATTTTTATCTTGCAACCGCAGCAGATATTGTTGCAGATCCATCCGCACCAAATGCTTTCGTAGAAGGTATTATGGAAGGAAGAGAATGGATTTGGGATAATGGACTTTTGCGTGAACAAGATATAGAACGGGCAAAGAATAATATTCTAAAAGCCTCTTCCAGAAAACTTGAGGAAGTAAAAATAAACGAGTTTAAAAATTTATTATCAAAGTTGTGATATTATAAATATTACTACAGTAAACGAAAAATACCATTAACTATTAGGAGTATCAAGTTCTATGGAAAATACAACTCAAGAAGAAATTCTGGAAGAAACTGAGCAAGAAGGACTTGTTGAAGCTCCAGAACAAATTGAAGAAGAAGAAATTGTTGCAGAAGCACCCAAAGCAAAAGTCAAAGAAGACGATGACGAAGACGAAGATAATGATGATGACGAAGAAGAGGAAGAAGAAGAGCAAGTAAAGAAAGAGGAATATAAAGTTCCTTCTACTAAATCTGCTATGATCAAAGCCCTTTTCGATAAAGTCAATGGTCTGAAAAAAGAAGAAGTTTCTGCGAAATGGAAAGATCTTATGGATGTTGCAGAAGCAGAAGATCTTGGAGGCCCCACACCAGCCGATTCTGATCCAGAAAAAGATGAAGTTGGTAAAAAGAAAAAGAAAATTAAAATTTCCATGCCTGAAATTAATGTAAAAGAAGATATCGATGCATTAGTAGATGGTGAAGAACTTTCAGAAGAGTTTAAGACCAAAGCTTCTACTATCTTTGAAGCGGCAGTTCATCAGAAAGTAATGGAAATTGCAACTGGAAAGATTGACGAACTTGAAAAAGAGTATCAGTCAGATCTTCAAGAAGAGATTGTTTCATTCCGTGACGAATTGACTGAAAAAGTCGATGGTTATCTCAACTACGTAGTTGAAGAGTGGATGAAAGAGAATGAACTTGCACTTGATAGTTCATTAAAGAGTGAACTTACTGAAGAGTTCATAGGTGGACTTAAAAATCTCTTTACCGAACATTATATCGAAGTTCCAGACGAAAAAGTTGACATCGTTGAAAGCCTTTACGATAAGGTGGAAGAACTTGAAGGTAAATTAAATTCTCAAATTGATGATAACGTTCAAGTTACAAGTGAACTTAACGAATATCGTAAGGACAAGATCTTAGAAGAAGTTTGCGAAGACCTTGCAGACACACAATCTGAAAAGATGAAATCTCTCGTAGAGGGTGTTTCTTATGAAGATGATAAAGACGATTTTGAGAATAAAGTTAAGACGATTAAGGAAAGTTATTTCCCTAATCAAACAAAACAGGATGAAAATGTTGAACAAGTTGATGCATCTGAAGGAGAAGAGGTTTCTGAACCTAAGATGAATAACATCATGGAAGCATATAGTAAAGCTATTGCTCGTAATTAATAATAATTTTAAGTTTTTTTAACAATTTAAGGAGTTTAAAAAATGCAACTCTCAGAAACAATTAATAAGAAGTGGGCGCCAGTTTTGGATCATCCAGATCTTCCTAAGATCAATGATTCATATCGTAGAGCAGTCACTGCTTTATGTCTTGAAAATACTGAATCTCAGTATGCTCAAGATCAAGGTGGAGCAGGACTCTTGACAGAGGCAACCCCTACTACGGTAATGGGATTAACATCCACTAACCCATCTTTAGGTGGTGTAGCTGGTGGTTCCGTTCAAGTTAGTGCCGACTTTGCAGATCCAGTTTTGATCTCAATGGTTCGGCGTGCAATGCCTCAACTCGTAGCATACGATGTTTGTGGTGTACAACCAATGTCCGGCCCAACTGGATTGATCTTTGCTCTCAAGAGTCGAGTCAATTCTATGTCAGGTGCGGAAATGCCTGGAGTCAATGCTGACACCGTTGCAAGTGAATCTGGTACGCCAGGACACGCATCGGGTGACTTAGTTAAGACGCCTGGTCTTTTGATCACAGCAGCTGATGGTACTGCACAAACTGGTAACGAATATTCCGCATCAAGTGCTCTGGAAACAGACGGTGGTGAGGGTGATGTTGCTGGTGAAATGTCCTTCTCAATTGAGAAGATTTCAATCGCCGCTGGTACACGTGCCCTGAAAGGTTCCTATTCAATGGAACTCGCACAGGATTTACGTGCAGTTCATGGTCTGGATGCAGAAGCAGAACTTGCTAACATTCTGTCTATGGAAATTCTTGCAGAAATCAACCGAGAAGTAATTCGTAAGATTTACATCAACGCTGCTGCAGGAGCTCAAGTCGGTACAACTACTGCTGGTCTGTTTGACCTTGATACCGATTCCAATGGTCGTTGGATGGTTGAGAAATTCAAAGGTCTGATGATGCAGATTGAAAAAGATGCAAACCAGATTGGTAAAGACACACGAAGAGGAAAAGGAAACATTCTGATGACTTCATCTGATGTTGCTTCTGCCCTTCAGATGGCAGGTATTTTGGATTATGCTCCTGCAATGAGCACAGATCTGAATACAGATACTTCATCTTCAACTTTTGCCGGAGTTCTTAACGGACGCTATAAAGTATATGTTGATCCATATGCTGATGCAAATGCACAAGAATTTTATTGTGTAGGTTACAAAGGTGATTCACCGATGGATGCTGGTATATTCTATTGCCCATACGTTCCGTTGCAAATGGTTCGTGCGGTTGATAGTTCTAGTTTTCAACCACAGATTGCTTTCAAAACACGTTATGGTCTAGTTGCAAACCCATTTGCAGAAAATGCAAGTGCTTCAACTGGTCGTATGACAGGTGTTCTTGGAACTAATCCTCACCTGAATGTATATTACAGAAAAGCTGCAATTACCAACTTGATGTAATACTTGACCTACATATAGTAGGATTTCTGAAAGGGAGTGGAGAAATCTACTCCCTTTTTTTATTTGTAGTGATAATTTTCCAGTGAGGCCGCAATGATCATAGTGATAGGAAATGGTCAATCAAAATCTGTTTCGGATTTCAATCTTTTCAAAAAACATACAACATATGGTTGTGATTTAATTTATCGCAAATTCATACCAGACCATTTAGTTTGTCAAGATATCGATGCACAATTGGAATTGATAACCAATGATCTGACGAAAAAATACAAGTGTTATTTTAGAGGATTTGATTTAATTCCAAGTATGCATTATGACATGCTTAAACAGACAACCGATAAAAAATATAAAATCGGAGAGAATCAACCAAAAACAGACAATTTCATTCAATTTGCACATGAAGGGGTTATGTATTTCATTTGGATTGATTCATCTGATCCAACTGAAAATATTGCTTGGTGGTCAGATACTACATTTGAAGAATGGGTTACTGATACAGTTGCACTCCGTTTGGCCGCTCAACAAAATCCTAGTGAAACATTTTTTTATTGCGTGGGATTTGATTATTATCACGATCAAACAAAAGATGGTATATTTCTTGGAACTTCTATTACAGAATTTCACGATGAAAAACAAGATTCTTGGGTTGGTCAACATAAACACATCGAAGAAGAATACCCAAATTCTAAATTTATTTTTGTTGGAAAAGATATGGATTATGGCGAGTTTGAAAATCTGTTGAATAAATAGTATAGAAGGACTAAAAAGGAAATCATGGCCGCAGGAAGTACAGTACCAGACAATTTAAATTATCTTTCAAATATCAGTTTTAGACTGACAATGCAAGATGCACCAAATTTAACTTGGTTTTGTCAGGCAATAAATGTGCCTGGTGTATCAATTGAAGGAATAGATGTATTTACACCATATGTAACTATGCCTTTTGCCGGAAACAAGGTTAATTTTGAAGAACTATCTGTCAGATTTATTGTTGATGAACACATGAAAAATTGGATAGAAATTTATGATCGTATAATTGCATTGGGTTTGGCAGAAGGGGGTGAAAATTATCGTTTACTCAAAGCACAATCTGATTTAACTAAAAGGGGAGGAACAGTTTCGACACTTGTTCTTACTATTTTGACAAGTGCAATGAATCCCCAAATGGAATTTCATTTTTATGAGGCGTTTCCAATTTCTCTTTCTGCACTTGATTTTGATAGTGCAAATACTGATTTAGAATATTTTACTGCTACGGTAGGATTTCGTTATACAAATTATGAAATAAAGAATCTATTGAACAACTAAAAAAATTATGACAATTGAAGACATTATGGAAATGTGGGGAGAGGATTCTCACATTGATGATAAAGATTTGGACAATGAATCATTGAAAATACCCAATCTACATCAAAAATACTTAAACATATATTCCAAAGAAAAACGCAAACTCAGTGATCTCAAAACTCACTGGAAAGTTCTTTTTCAACAACGTTGGGAAGTAGTCATTTCTAAGAATGGCAAGGCGCCTGATCACAACATACGAATTTCAAAAACCGAATTAGAAAAACACTACGTTGCAGCCGACGAATCATTGCAGAAAGCTGAGAAGATATTGAATGAACAAGAAGGAAAAGTAGACTACCTGAAATCGGTTCTTTCAATGATTGAGAATAGAAGTTTTCATATTAATAATGCAATCAATTGGAGGAAATTTGTTGCAGGACTTGGGTAATTATGCAAATCATAATGGAAAAAGAAAACGAGGTATATCTACGACTTTCTTGCGAGCCAGGAGTGAAGATGGAACTCAACCACTATTTTCGATTTCATCCAAAAGATTATCAATTCATGCCGATGTTCAGAAGGAGAAAGTGGGATGGTTATGTTTATCTTTACAACATGGACAGTGGTAGAATATATTATGGATTAAAAAATAGAATACAACGATTTGCGAATGACAGAGAATATGATCTTATTGATCAAACAAATGATTCAATCGAACTCATATCCAATGAAGAATATTTTAAGTTTCTTACATCATTTCCCTGTGAATATAAACTAAGAGATTATCAAAATAACGCAATACGACATTCAATTAATGAACGAAGATGTGTACTTCTTTCACCTACTGCATCAGGCAAATCTCTCATTATTTACTATCTGATTCGTTATTACTTCCCTGAGAAGTCGTTGGTTATTGTACCAACACTTTCGTTGGTAAGTCAGATGTATTCTGATTTTGAGGCCTATGCAAAAGCAGACAAGACATTTGAAGTCGAAAAATTCGTCCACAAAATTTTTGGAGGTCAGGAAAAGGTAACAGACAAACCAATTATAATTTCAACATGGCAATCCTTATATGAATTGAAAAAGGATTTCTACACAGATTTTAAATTGGTAATTGGAGATGAGGCCCATCTTTACAAGGCCAAGTCACTTACGAAAATAATGAAGAATTTGGAGAATGCACCTTACCGAATTGGAACAACTGGAACTCTTGATGATGTTGAGGTGCATAAATTAATATTAGAGGGGTTATTTGGTACAACAAAGAGGGTAACAAGTACCAAAGAACTTATCAAGAAAAAAACATTATCATCGATTGCCATACGATGTCTTGTTCTCAAATATTCTAAAGAAGTAGCCGCAAAAATTTCAAAATTGAATTATCAAGAAGAAATAAATTTTTTGGTTGGCCATTCAGAACGAAACAAATATATTTGTAATCTAGTAAAAGGACTTACAGGAAATACGTTGGTTTTGTTTCAATTAATAGAAAAACATGGCAATATATTACATTCAATATTAGAAGAAATAATTGATTCTTCTAGAAAAATCTTTTTTGTTTATGGAGGAACAGATGCAGATACAAGAGAAAAAGTTAGAGAACTTGTCGAGAAGGAAAAAGATGCTATTATATGTGCAAGCTATGGCGTATACAGTACCGGCATCAACATTAGGAATCTTCATAACATTGTTTTCGCTTCTCCTTCTAAGAGTCGTATTAGAAACTTGCAATCGATAGGTAGAGGATTAAGGAAGTCGGATACTAAAGAGGCAGCAACTCTTTATGATATTTCCGATGATTTAAGTTATAATGGTAAAAGGAATTATACATTAAATCATTTTATAGAACGAGTGAAAATATACACAAGTGAATACTTTCCTTATCACATCTATACTATTCCTATTCAAACCATCACAGACTCATTATAACAATTTTAGAGAGAAAAGTCAAGTGTTTTATTTTATTTTTTTTAACTTGACAAATTTAATAAAACTTGATATACTTATTATAATGAACTCAAATAAGAAAGGTAGGTGAATGTGGCACGAAAGAAACAACATTATGTCAATAATGAAAAATTTCTGGAAGTAATGTCGGATTATCGTGAAAAATATTTACAAGCAAAAGATAACGATACTGAATTACCCATAATACCAGATTATGCAGGGGAATGTTTTCTCAAAATAGCAGAGAGATTGTCCCATAGACCAAACTTTATAAACTATGCATTTAGAGAAGAAATGGTAAGTGATGGGATAGAAAATAGTGTTATGTATGCGAGTAATTTCAATCCAGAAAAATCAGCAAATCCATTTGCATATTTTACTCAAATAATATATTTTGCATTTTTACGAAGAATAGAAAAAGAGAAAAAACAATTGTACATTAAGTACAAAACAATGGAAGAATATAGTTCTTTAGAAGATCATGTGGATATGGGAGAAATGGGACAAAGTGAAACACAAGCCGTTTCTTCTGGTGCAACACCTTTGACAACTGATAAACGGGCTTCTATTCAAGAGTTCATACACGCATTTGAAGAGAAGAAACGAAAGAAGAAAAAACCCAAACCTGCCAAGGAAGATGATAAAGTCGTTTCATTTTCTCCTTTAACATTTTACATAGACAGAGCCCACGCATGAAAATTGCTTTACTGACAGATACACATTTTGGGGCAAGAAATGACAGTCTGATTTTTACAGATTTTTTTCGTAAGTTTTATGAAAATGTATTTTTTCCTACGTTAAAAGAGAGAGGTATCACCGATGTAATACATTTGGGTGATGTGGTTGATAGACGAAAATTCATCAACTATAAAACTCTGAATTCCATGAAGGAGATATTATTCGATCCTCTCAAGGAAATGGACGGAAATATCAAAATCATTGTTGGCAATCATGACATTTATTACAAGAATACTCTTGCAGTAAATTCGATGACAGAATTAACAAAAGGAATGCCTCATGTTACTGTCTATGATAAACCTACTGAAGTATCTTTAACAGATGACCACAAGGTTTTATTTGTGCCGTGGATATGTGATGACAATGAAGAGGAAACAAAAGAACTCATTGAAAAGACACGAACTAAAGTTGCATTCGGCCATCTTCAGTTAGTAGGAATTGAACAGAATAAAGGTTCTTTCAGTATAGATGGATATCCATCATCTATGTTTAAAGCATTTCAACGAGTATTTTCAGGACACTTTCATCATCGTTCCACTACAGGAAACATTACTTATCTAGGAAATCCATACGAAATTACATGGAGTGATTATAATGATCCAAGAGGATTTCATATTTACGATACTGAAACAATGGAGGTAGAATTCATACCAAATCCATATTCGATGTTTTACAAGATTTATTATAATGATGAGAAAAATGATTATGGCGATCTATCAAAATATGAAAATTGTTATGTAAAAATTATAATTGAAAACAGAAACAACTCATATCTATTTCAAATTTTAATGGACAAGTTGGTAGATGTTGGTGTTGGTCATATTTCAGTAGTGGACAATCTTTTTGATATTGAAGACATGGGAGATGATATAGAGAATATGGAAGATGTAGAAGATACGATGAGTGTTATTAAAAGTTGTGTTGATGGATTGCAGATTGAAAACAAAGAGTCGTTGAATTTATTAATGCAAAATCTTTACAATGAAGCACTAACGGTAGAGACAATATGAGTACCAGACAAGAACGAAGACGCCAAGAAAGATTAGCAAAGAAGAAAGAAAAACTCTTTGACAAGGATGGGAACGAACTTGAAACTAGACAATGGGCTACAGGAATAGGAAAAGAAAAAATATATGAAATGGACATAGAGATAATACAGCCGTGGTCTGTTCCTGTTTTCAAAACAACCTTACCTCCCGATGTTCTTCAAGTGATGATTGAAATTTCAGATTATATTCTTGCAGACAAAGATGCGGAATCTCACGGAGGACATCTTGCAGGACAAATTGAAAAGGAATTGTTAATAGAACATAAAATGTTGGAAGAGACAGGTGTGATGGGTTTTTTCATGGGTGCAGTTCGTCAATTTATAATTCAATGCAAATGTCAAATGATGCCGGACAAGGTAGATGATATTCAACGAGAACAATGGTTGACTCAAATGTTGACAATGTGGATTATATCTCAACAGCCGGGAGAATATAATCCTCTGCATATTCACACTCAATGCACAATTTCCGCAGTAATGTATATCAAAGTTCCGAAAATGTTGCCTTCTAAAAAAGAACATAGGCCAGGTGATGATGGTTCTATTACTTTTATTAGTAACGCTGCAAGGGATGTAGATTTTAGTATACCAAGTATAACTTATTCCCCAGCGGTAGGAGATTTTTTTATGTTTGGAGCACAACAACAACATCTTGTATATCCGTATCGTTGCGAAGAAGGAGATCCAGAACGCAGGAGTATTTCATTTAATGCAATATTTCAATCAAAAGCAGATCACGATAGGGGAAAAGAAGCAAATGTGCCAGGGGCAGTAATAAAGCCTGGAGATTCACGACCATCATAGAAAGGAAAACAAAATGACTAATTATGACATGGATGAAATAGAACGACAAAGGGAAAGAGAAAGAAGAAGTAGAGGAATTAGACCAGAAATTGGTAAAGAAGAAGAGCCATGGGAAGCGGTTGATATAGAATTAAGAGACAAAGATTTTATGAAAATCGCTCGGGAAGCACATAAGAGAGATATCACTATTAATAAAATGATCAATATCATATTAAAAGATGGTATTAAAAATGCACACTATAGGAACTTAGGTTCTAAACCACAACTTCTAAACGAAACTGAATGATTATATTTAAAAAGATCTCTTGGAGGAATTTTCTTTCAACAGGAGATAAACCTACAATTGTCTTTTTTGATAGGTCATCCACTACTTTAATTATTGGTGAAAATGGTTCAGGAAAGTCAACCATTTTAGATGCGTTGACATTTGGATTGTTTGGAAAACCATTTCGGAATATCAATAAGCCTCAGTTAGTCAATGCGATTAACGAAAAAGAGTTGATGGTTGAAATTGATTTTTCTATTGGAAAGAAAGATTTCACAGTCCGAAGAGGAGCGAAACCGAATGTGTTTGAAATTTTCCAGAATGGGAAGATGTTTGATCAGACTGCCAATGTTCGGGATTATCAAGATTATTTGGAAAGAGTAATTCTCAAGTTGAATTACAAATCATTCACCCAAATTGTTCTACTTGGAAATTCGTCATTCGAGCCATTCATGCAATTGAAACAATCGGATCGCCGAGCAATTGTCGAAGACCTTCTGGACATTCAGATTTTTTCTTCCATGAATATGATTCTCAAACAGAAGAATTCGGAATTGAAGGGGGAATTTCAACAGAATGAAAATCAGAGGAAATTGAATGAATCCCAAACAAAAATGCAACAAGAATATATTGAACGATTGAAACAAGATAATGAATCAATTATTTTTGATAAATCCCAAGAAATTAAAAATTTTAAAAAGCAAAAAGAGTATGATGTTGATACTTTGAATGTACTTCAAGAACAAATTCTTACCTTGAGTGATAAGATGTTGTTGGAAGGTGAGGTTCAGAAAAAAACCTCTGATTTTGGAACACTTCAAAATAAAATTGATGTCAGGCTTGATCAAGAACAGAAAGAACTCAAATTCTATCAAACCAATTCAACGTGTTCTCAATGTAAACAAGACATTGATGATGTGTTTAAAAAAGAACGAATTATCGACATATCTAAGGGGATTGATGAAAAGAAAGATGGCCTCGATAAAATTGTGACAGAAATTGATACTTTAGAAAAACAATTAGAGGGGTTTCGTTCTATCGGTCGAGAGGTTGCAGAAAAGAACAGAAATCTTGCAGGAATAGAATCTAAAATTCAATCTATTGATTCTAACATAGAACGAACACAAAAGGAAATTGAAAAATTACAAGAGAAAAAAGAACTTGATAGTGTAGAGGAAAATACTCTACAGTCGTTACAGGAAGATCTGAGAACCCTAGAGGGTCAATATCAAGGGTTATGTGAGACAAAACAGACATATGAATATGCAAACGAGCTCTTGAGGGATACAGGAATCAAGACAAAAATTATTCGACAATATGTACCCATAATTAACAAGTATGTAAATAAGTATCTGAATGAACTTGATTTTCTTATCAACTTTACGATTGATGAGAATTTCAACGAAACGATACAATCTCAGTATCGTGATGAGTTTTCTTATTCTTCTTTTTCAGAAGGTGAGAAAATGAGAATAGATCTAGCATTGTTGTTCACGTGGCGAATGGTTGCAAAACTCAAGAATAGTGTAAATACAAACCTTTTGATTTTGGATGAGGTATTTGATTCATCTTTGGATGCAGAAGGAACAGAGGCATTTTTGAAAATTATCAATACACTTGATGCAGATACTAATGTGTTTGTGATCTCACATAAGGGAGAAATTCTCTTTGATAAGTTTTTAAGCACGATTAAATTTGTAAAAGAGAAACAATTTAGCAAAATAGAAATGTTATGAGTGATTTAATATGTGAATTGGTGAAAGAAACAGACCCTTTTTTGAGGGAAAAACCAGAGGTATTCAATTTTGAGAATCCTCAAGTTGATCCTGAGAAATTACAGGAACAGTTAATAGAAAATATGATTCATCATGTGGGACTTGGTTTATCTGCAAATCAGATAGGAATTCCTGTTACAGTATTTGCAATGAGAATGGATGACCATGCTTTAGTAGTGTTCAATCCAGAAATTTTAGAGTGGAGTGAGGAAACTACATATATGAGGGAGGGGTGTTTAAGTTTTCCCAATTTATGGGTTGCAATTGAACGTGCAAAATCGATTGCAGTTAAATTTCAGGTGTTTGATGGAGAAGAACAAGCTGGAAGCATGACAGATTTGTCTGCAAGGGTATTTCAACATGAATCAGAACATATGGATGGTGACTTGTTCGTTGATAATGTAAATAATTTTAAATTAAAATCAGCAATGCGTAAACGCAATCTTTACTTGAGAAAACTCAAGAGAGAGAACAAAAAATAAATAGAAAGGTAAGACATAATGGGTATTTTTAGTAAAATAAAACACCATATAAAAAATATCACAAAGAGTGCAAAACAAAAAGCACAAGAGGAAAGAGAACGTATAGAAAAGGAAACAAAAGAGAAAAACAAAGAAGTAGACAAAATTGTTAAAAAAGCAAAAAATAAGGCAAAGGGTCTAGTCAAAAAAGGTAAGAAAAAAAAGGATTAGTCCTAAAATTAACCCCCCCAATAAAAAAGGAGAGATATGGCAGAGGAAAAAAGAGGAATCGAAGAAACTAAAGATATTCTTGATTTCGTATTTTCATTTGTAGAGGCAGTAGGAAAAGCCAAAAAAGATGGAGAAATGTCTTGGAGTGATGCAAGATATTTTATTGACCCAGTAAAGAAACTATTTGAAGCAGTAGATGACATCGAAGAAGTTCTTCCTGAGATTGAAGACCTTTCAGGAGAAGAATATGATCAACTCGTAGAATATGTCAAAGAAAAGTGGGATTATGAAGAAGAAAATCTTGATTGGGTTGTGGATACTGCAATTGAGGCTGGTAGAGGGGTCTTGACTTTAATTAATATGCAAAAAAGTTAAAATGAGAAGTAAACAGCATGGGAAACGATTGCGCCAAGAAGGTGCAATCAAACGACTTGAAACAACACTTGCAATGCATGAAGCAAATGCAGAGTTGACAGTAGCGATCATGGAAGAAAAAAAACTTTCTACTGGTGCAGCTGATAAAGTAGAATCGATTCGATCAAAGAAAATTGAACGAGTTCGGACTACGATTGAAAATACGAAAGAGAATATGAAGTAGTGGGAATAAATAAAACAATACACGAACATTGGCGTGACTGGGCGGCAATAGTTTACTTGTTTATCTGCATTGTAGACTTTTTCATTGCTCCGTTGTTGTGGAATATTGGTATGACAATGATGGACAATGAAATCAAAATGAATACCAGTAGATGGACACCATTAACATTACAAATGGGCGGAATGTTTCATATGTCATTT
>Ga0098036_1000755_pt1 | contig 13192 bp, 19 predicted proteins | sample 4_EtaG_FD_77064 | JGI IMG/M metagenome (GOLD analysis project Ga0098036, IMG submission 77064) | Marine viral communities from the Subarctic Pacific Ocean - 4_ETSP_OMZ_AT15127 metaG | ecosystem: Environmental > Aquatic > Marine > Oceanic | place: Pacific Ocean | collected 2015-01-07 | reverse complement strand
CAGGATCAAAGTACATATATTTTTGTTGGATTGCAGTTGCAAACTCTTTATCTATTTTATTTTTGACAGGTTCCAAAGGTACGGAACGATCTATGAATTGCTTTACAGTGGTGGCCATTTATATCTCCTACAGAGATATTTATAGTCCTAGTACCCTACTCGCAGATTCAAGACCACGTTTATCATTGTAATGGTTCTTAAAGTAATCTACCATCTGTTCAAAATAAAACTTTGCGTCTTCTTCTGGAACTTCTCTTTGTGCATCTTCACAGAATGCAATTAATCTTTTAACAGATAAGCCATCTATGTTTATCTTTTTGATAGCTGCTGGGGATGGTCCACGTGGTTTATTATACATATTATATTCTCCCTAATCTATGAATTAAATTTAAAAGTGTCTCTCTCTTACGTTTATTATCTTCTGTAGGTGTAAAGTTAGCTATAGTGTTAGCTTCTAATATAAAGTCATTTTTATTAAGATAAAATGTTATACACTCTCTTAATAATGTAATATCTCCTGTTGAGAATACAGCTCTACCACCTTTAGGTGTATTTGATACACCTTTAGGATCTGGAGGTGACCATGCCATTATAGGCCCTCCAAAACATTCTCAGGTTTAGATTTTTCATATGGATCAGTAGGACAATTATTCATCTTACCTTCTTCTTCCCATACATCCATCAAATTAATGTTATCAATCACACATGCATATCTCCATGATCGTTTACCAAAACCAAGATTATCTTTATCAACTAGATAACCCATCTGTCTAGTAAACTCACCAGAACCATCAGGTATCATTTTAACATTCTTAATACCATGTGCTTCTGCCCATGCGTTCATAACAAATGTATCATTAACTGATACACAATATATTTCATCTATACCTTTATCTTGAAATTGTTCAAACATATCTTCATAACCAGGTAGTTGTTGAGTTGAACACGTTGGTGTAAATGCTCCAGGTAATGAGAATAGAATTACTCTCTTATCCTTAAACATTTCATGAGTGTTTGTTTCTATCCACTCATTATTCTCTCTTACTTTAAAAGTAATATTTGGTACTTGACCCATTTTATATCTCCATAATTTCTGTATCTCTTTCATGTAAGGATACTCTTAATGCATTATTTTTACTATACTTTATGTCTCCAGTCAACCGATAAGTTGTTAAAAACACTTGTACATATTCTTCTACACACTTATGCTTCTTAGCATGGTACATACCATCTAAAAAGTTTTGTGCTTCTGGGAATGCATCCATTATTCAAAAAACTCCTTATCTGCTTGATATTGATCTTTCCATGTATACCAATCATATTCTTTTGAGCATATTTCTTTATAGTTGTCATCAGCTAAACCAACTTTAGTTATATCCTCAAACTGTACTATTGTATTCATAAGATCTTGTTCATTGTTGCCATATCTTGGTATAGCCCACTCTCTATCTATATCACCAACAATTAAACCATAATAACACTGAGTAATATCATCTAAATCATAATTATTATTTACTAACCACTTTTCAAAATCTTGTAATTTGTTTTCTAAATGTACAAAATTAAAATGACATTCACCTGTCATATATCTCCAACCTGTTATATTATCTCTATCTACATATTCATCTTGATCTTCAAATGCATCAAAATGAGGTTTACCTGTTTGAGAATAATAAACTAACATAGTACCCCATGGATGTGATTTTTGATAACATTTATATGAGTCATATGTTATTTTATTTGACTCTAAGACATCCATTTGATTATGAGGTGAATACGAATCTGTGTACCAATCTCTACAATTATACGAATGGGCATACATAGTCCAATTTTTTTGGTTTAATTCTATATTGTGAATACTTGAGTTAAGTTCCATAATAGCCCACTTAGCAGCATGTGTAGCATTATCAAACCATTTACTTACATTCCACTTTTGACCTATTAAAGTTTCAAAATGATGATGCGCTTGGTTTAATGTATCTTGATCAATGTTTGTTGGATCTAATTGCAAATCAATTTGTTCATAACCATTAACCCATTTATTAATTTTTGTAACACCATAATTAAATCTTTCACATAAAAATTCTAAGTCAGTTGTATAGTTATCAACTTTATCCAAAGGATGTGCTTGAGGAACAATTGGATTATCTTTGTATATTATATTATAATGAGCCTTTTTCCATTGAGAACCAACAGCATTATTTCTTATGTTAAAATAAATTCTGATAGGTTCTAATTTTGGATTGAGTAAAGATTGTTTCTCAAAAAAATATTTCATTCTATTCCATACTTAGTTTTAAAATACCATGTCAAACCAACTTCAAGACCATATGCTTCTATCTCCCAAGGAAGATAATAATAATCATACTTAGTTGCAATAACTCCATTGTTTGCTTTTGCTGGTGTTACTCTAGGATTTAATTTAAACTCTCCACCAGTCCATTTCTGAAATCCACCTTTATGTAATATTCCATCCATCTCACCTTTAGCATATTGTTTAACATGAACCATCTCGTGTGCTAATGTATGAAGTTTATCTAACTTTGATTGACCTCTAGCTATTGTGATTGTAAAATCTCTAGGGTTTCGTTCATAGTAATCATCATTCCATAAACATGAACCTTTGTCAGGATATTCTTTAGATCTATTGTGAAGTAATATTTTTATTGAAAGATTTTTAACCAAATTAGTATGCATTAATTCTGTAGCATAGAACATACAAGCCTTACGTAATAAATTACTTAGCTTACGATCGTTTGCTCCTTTAATGGTTATTTTCAACCTAATAAATCCTCTTCATCTATTTCCTCATCCTCTATATAATGTAGTGATGAAAAACTTTGTCCATTTGCCATCATAAATGCAGGAGTCCAACCATTGAACCCTCCACCTAACTTATATTTATTTACTACCTCTTTAGCTTCTGTAGAGTATCCATAGTCACTTATATACTGATTAGTAGCTATTTCTTTTAAGTGATGTCTATTCTTTTTCTTTTCTATTTTGTAACCATGGTTTATATGTTCTTTTATTTTATGTCTCATTTAAAATCCTCAAAAAGTTTACGACGATCTGGATCATCACTATTGTTAGGTGTGTCATCATTCATAAGATCACCTTGAGCAGATTGCTCTACATCATACAGTAACATCTTAGCTTTATCAACACCTATTATAAACCTTCTAAACAAACCTGGATCACTATATCTATTCTTTAACTGCTTAACTTGGAATTGATTCAAGTCATCTAATTCTTCTGTTGCAATAATAGCAAACATAAAGTCAGCAGTAGCTGGTAATCCAAACGATTCAGAAGTATCTTCTAGCCCAACATCTGAGCTACTAAAACCAGACCTAGTAGTTTGTGTAGCTGATACCACAGGAAGATTAAACTCCACAGCTAAACCTCTTAGTTCTTCTGCAATAGCTTTTACATATGTATAAGAGTTAACACTAGCTCCATATTTAATTCTTGATGACATACATATATTTAAATAGTCTATGTATATTATATCAGGAATAAAATTACGTTTCATTTTCAATTCATTTATTAAGTGTCTAAAGTGATTAGACCCAGCACCAGCAGTAGGATATTCTTTTACAATAATCTGGCCTGTTGTTTTATCTTTTATTCTATTTAATTTTTTATCATATGCTTCTTTAGGTAATATAGATAACTCATCCATTGTTATACCCATAAGGTTAGCATCAATACGTTCTGCTATCTTTTCTTCAGCCATCTCCATAGTAATGTATAATACATTCTTACCATCTAACATATTAGCTGCTGCACAGTGACACATAAACAATGACTTACCTACACCGGTACCAGCTAGACATACATTCAAAGTCTTTTTAGATAGACCACCCTTGGTAATCTTATTAAAGTATTCTAAGTTAAATGGAAGTTTATGTTCTTTTCTATGATAGAATTCAAACCGAGATTCAGCATCCTCAATGAAGTCATGTCCTATATGAGGATCAAATGTTACTGACAGTGCATCAGTTAGCAATGTGGGTATAGAACCCTTTTGAGTCTTAGTCTTACCGTCAAGTATCTGAATAGACTCCATAATAGCATTATAGATAGCCTGGTGTTGACAGAACTTCTCTGTCTCGTCAACTAACCAATCTATATCAGTATTGCCGGGTACCATACCCTGCACATATTTAGAAATTGTAGAATGTTGATCCTCAGATAAATCTTTTCTATTATCTAAATCTACTTTTATAGACTCTATATTAGGAGGTTTATTATACTTGTCAATGTAGTTATTGATTAACTCAAATACAACCTTTTCACTATGATCTTTGAAGTACTCATCCTTTAGATAAGGTTTAGCTGTACGAACAAAATCATCACTATCTATTAATCCTTGAAGTATTTTTTGTGTTATCATATATTAAGCAGTCCCATAGCTAAATTCTTGTATGGCTGCCTCATCTATTTTCTTCAGTACATCTTCAGTAAAATACTTTTCTGGATCTTTCAGTATCTGTTTACCATATAGTTTAGACTCACCTATCTCATATCTGTTGCCAGCTTTCTTAAATATACCATGCTTCTCACCAAATTCTAATAAACCATAATATCTATCTAAGCCACCTTTATATGATAGTAGTACTTCTGCTTGAGCATTCTCTTTAGCAAGCCTTGACTTAAACATCTTAGCTTTAATAATAATACCTGTAATGTCTGTACCTTCTCTTACTTTCTTCTTAGAAAGGTATGCAATAGTAGAAGCTGCGTATTTTAACCCAGAACCACCACCCATCTCTTTAGTAGGCATATACGACCCTATCACCTCGTAAACATGGTTTGTAACGAGCATAGGCACGTCAATTTTTGCTAGTTTAAGTGTAAGCACTCTAAAGGTACCTTTGACTAATTGAGACTTAGTCATATCGCGTACATCTTTACCTTCCATACTATCAGCTAACTCTTTCTCAGTTGATAGTAAACCTAAACTATCTAATATGAATAGCATAGGCGGTCTATCACCTTTCGGTGTCTTCTCATACATATCAATAGTTTTCAATGCATGGGATCTAAACTTTTGTATTGTATCAGGTTCAGATATAATTATTCGAGAAGTATCTATACCTCTCTCTTCCATCATCTGTTTAGTCACAGCTGCTTCAGTATCATAATAAACTATACCACCTGTTGGGTTGTCTTCTAAGAATTGTTTGGCAACACCTAAGACAAAAAAAGTCTTCCCAGTTGCACTCTCACCAGCAAAGGCTGTTATTTTATTATTAGGTACTCCACCAAAGATAGAGCCAGATAGAACAGCATTAAGCATATAACTACCTGAATCCACGGTTCCAGTGTACTCAGCAGATCCTTTACCATCTCCCATAATATTTGTATCTTCATCTTTTAAGTCATCCACTAAATTACGAAAAAAATCACTCATTGCGATTACTCCAATGTTATAATATATTATTGTATATCTAAATGATGGTCAGGTCAACTAGCTTTTGTATAATATTGTTAGTTTATCTCTGAACTGTTCTACCTTGGTATGTCTACCAGGCCAAAAGATGTATTCTTTTTCTGGGTTCTTTTGTAAATTGTTTAATAATGGTATTACAGCATTATACATTTTATCCATCTTAGCTTGAATAGCTTTTGCTTCTGCTGTAGCTGCTTGTACAGTAGTTGATGTTTCTTGTAATTTACTTTCTACTTTAGTAACTGCTTCTAATTCATTTTCATCTACAATTGAGAATCCAAAATCAAAGTCATCTAAATTCATTTCTGTTTTTGCCAACGTTTTTCTCCTATGTCCAAAAATCTTCTAAGGTAATTGTTTTCTCTGTTTTCCACTCTGCAGAGTCTGCTACAGTCTTTATAGGTTCTAAGAAAGATTTATCGAACTGTTTTTCATAGTCGATATATTTATCCAGACCAAATTGTTTAGGTAATGTATTTGGTACAGATATTACATGCTCTCTACATGGATTAGGTAATTTAAGATAACAAAACTTAATCTTGTCACCTTGGTTTATTACATTATACTTACCTATAAGATTATATTCATTCACTAAATTATTATATGTTATAGAACCTCTAACATGAATAGGTGTACCTTTCTTAGGAAGAATGGTACTACCTCTTATATCTTGCCATTTATTAATATCTGATACACCTCTAGGAAAAGCTACATCTTCAAATGGTAGACTATAGAACTCTTTTCTAAAGTTATCAATAAACTCTATAAAACGAGTTTCATTCTCGTTCAGCATAATGCTCAGCGCAGATTTAATTGCCTCTCTACAAATTTTTGGAGTAGAGGACCTAACAGATTCAAGACCCATTACCTTCTGATAAGGTTCCTTCATTCTAAAACCTTCATTGTCCCATACATTAAGAGCATAATGTTTCTTAGCTGTCCATACACCTCTATCAGCTATCACTTCTCTCTTCATTACCATTCGTTGTGCATATGCATTAGTATACTCTGCAAGTTCACCATACCACTTATCAATTAATGGTTCAAGTGTATCTTTTGTAAAATTATCTAATTGATCTACACCTCTTTTAGGTTCTGTAACTATCTTGCTTAAATTTACATAAACAGAATCAGTATCAATAGCTACAACATAATCTTTATCATGTCCTGCAACAGGATCTCTATTGAACTCATTGTTTAAGTATTCATTAATCTTCTTTTCAATCCAACGAATAGAAAGCTGACCAGAAGCTGTAATAGATTCAGCATACTCTAACTTGAACCATCTAAAGAATGGATTAGCAAGAGCACCATAAGCAGAGTTAAGTTGAATCTTCTTAGCCATCTGCATATTGTCACATCTTGATATCTCATTCTCATCACCTTTCTTCTTAGCTTCAATCAATCTATTCTTCCATACAACTCTATCTTTGTATGTACGTTCCATAAGTGTAGGTAAGAACCCTTTGAAGTCTTTAGTATACATTGCACCAGAACCACCTATAGTATTATCATCTGGATTGTTTATATTGTCATATGCACCATCTAATATTTTATCAACAGTAGTTCTTGCTTCATGTAAACCTCTATATGTTTCAGGTGAAATATTATACTGCATAATTAAATGAGGATACAGACTATTCAAATCAAATGATGCTATCCATTCTTGCATACCACGTTGAGGATCTTTAACATAACCACCAACATTCTGTCTTTCTTTTTCTTGAGGTATTGCTCTTGGTACAACTATATTTCTATCTTTAAGATAGTTGTTTATCATCACATCCCATAACCTCACAGAAGTAAATGCATCATTAAGATTAACTTTTGCATCATAAGCAATAGCATACATTAACTCTAATAGTTTCATTTTATCATCAAGACGTTTTACAAGTAACACATCCTTAATATTATATTCAATAAACTTCTGATAGTTTTCTTTATATAAACCCATCAGTCCATCATACTCACTATAGTCTAGTTTTCTTTCACCAAGTTCTACATGAGCAATATTATCTAAAGAATAACTTTCTTGTTGAGTGTATGTAAACTTTCTATATGCAGCAAGATAGTCAATACAATTAATACCAATAATATCCCAACCAGTTTTACCTGTCATAGCAAATAGTCTCATAGATTGATCTAACATACCCCAAGGTGAAAGTTTCTTAGGAAACTCTTTACCAAATAAATTTATCATTCTATTAACAAGATATGGTATATCAAATGTTTCTATATTCCAACCAGTGACCACATCAATGTTCATCTTACGCCATACATCAACAAACTTTCTTAGTAGTTCTTTTTCATCTAAACATTTAATATAAAAGTGATCAGGATCTTGAGGTGTAAAGTCACCACAACCAAATACAATAACAGCTTTACCAGATTGCATAGCTATAGCAGTAATTGGTTTCTCGGCTAATCCAGGATCTGGGAAACCCTCATCAGCAGCAACCTCTATATCAATATTAGCTACTACTATATGTTTAGGATCGTATTGAACTTCTTTAGGAAAGTGATCTTGAAGGTAGTCATAGTAAATATAATACCATGACTTAGATGTTTGTAGACCATACATATTGAAACCAGCAACATTTTCATACTTCTGTCTAAATGCCATGATCTCTTTGACATCTTTAAATTCTTTTTTCTTAACAGGTTTACCATCTATAGTTTTAAACTCACCAGGACCCCCTGGATCATCAACATATAGGTGAGGCTTGACAGGTATGCGTGATGCAAATGCCTTACCGTCTTGGTAACCTCTTACTAATAAATCATTACGTTGTAGGGATACGTTTGTCCAAAAATAACTCATAATATAATATCACTCATTATTAAATATAAGTCAACTAAAATTTAAACTCCTGCTCAAAAAAGATAACACCATCATCATCCTCATTCCAACTATTAAGATCTCTACCTGTTTGTTTATCCCAACCTATTTTAATTGAGTTTCCATTCTTTTGTTTGTACTTTCCAAACAATCTTAATTTACTTTTTTCATCTTCGTCCATATCTAAATAAAATCTATATCCAGCACTGAAACCAGGAAGGGTACTATATCCTTTGTTCTTAGGTTCATTTGCTAGGGATGGCATAACTAGTAAAATAGTTGCTAATAATACTCCTGCAATTAGCATACCAATCATGTTTTTGTTCATTATCTTTTTCTCCAAAAAAAAGGGGCTCCGAAGAGCCCCTAAGGTTTATCTAAAATGAAAGTTGTGTTCTGACCCCAATGAATGTATGATCATCTCCTACATTTGCTGTGTCATGTTCAACTTGTGTTATATTAAATCCAATCTTTGCTGGACCACTATACATATTAATAGCAGCTGTCATGGCAGTTTGCTCACCACCAGTCACTGCAGTACCATCTGTGTAATCTTGCATAGAATATCTACCTGCAACTTCAATAGCCCATTTACCAATAGGTTCTATTGAATTCCATGTTGCATGTCTTTGATCCCATGTTCTATTTTCACCAGTTATAAAATAGCCTGCTTGGCCATAATAACCTGAGAAACTTCTTTCAACAGTATCAGAAACATCTAGTTCCTGTACAAAATATTCACCCTGAGCATGAATAGGTCCTTGAGTAAACATTGCGCTTGCAGCCATATGAGTTGCTTCGCGTGCTGTTATAGCTCCAGTTGTTCTAAGTTTAGAACCATCTATCTGAGACTCTGGGTAATCGGTGTATGTAATTGAATGGTCAGTTGATCCATCTAGATCTGTTAACTGAGCCATTGAACCACCTATACCTATACCATCTCCTACAGTAATCATTCCTCTTGTATTCCAAGACCATTGATTTGTAGCAGTACTGTCATGTTCGTTTCCAAAAATTCCACCTTGCACAAATACACTTGGAACATTTATTATAGCGCTAGTACCTAGTCTACGACTTCCAAAATGTGTAGCTGAAATATTAGATGGAGTTGCTCTTTCCATAAAAGTAATATTTTCAGGTGCAGTATTTTCATCTATAGAAGTAGGTGCTTTATGTTGTCCTGTTGTAATCTCTACACCCCATAGTTCTCCTATAGTTCTAGTAATGTATGCATCTTTAAGTTTAGCTGTACCAGATACATCTACTCCTAGTTTGTAACCCCAACCATCTATCTCACCTTCTGTTCCTAATCTAACACGTCTGAATTGTACATCATCAGATAAGTTTGCAGCAGCAAGATCATCTGAGTACATACCCATGTCGTATTGAATTACACCAGAAAGTTGTGGCCAGTTTGTTTGTCCTTTTGACTCTAATGCTTCTACTCTTTCTTCAAGTGTAGCAGCTTCAGCTTCTTGTTCGGAACATGAAACTATTGTTCCAATCAAAGCTAGTGATAGCATTCCAATCAGAATGCTTTTAAATCTAAACATAGATTTCTCCTCTTTTGATTAAAATATCATGAAATAACACGTGTCATCACAAAATTGTATTTCATAATCTATATTTATAATGTTCAATCATAAACTCGTGCCTAGAGTTATTTATTTTTGGTGTATTTTTGACACACCGAGGGGCTGGTGTTCAAATTTATCCAGCCCCTGTAACCTACCTACCTGAAAGCCAATTGACTTCCTCTTCTGTATAAGGCCACATATTTATTCTCCTAGGCTATAGCTCGCATCCTTTGGACTAGTCTGTCTGCTCGGTTTGTAACTTGGCGGTACCATCTACTGTCAACCATCTCATCAGCTGCAGCATTCCAATCTCTGGCATCCACACCTCTTTTCATACCACGAAACTTGCTCAACCTGGTTCTACCCATATTAAACATCATGTTCGCTATAATTTCTTGTGCCTCTCCAGGCAACTCATCAAAGTCATCATATAATTTATTGCAATCTTCTATTACAGAAAGAACGTCGGCTTCGAATGCTTCTCGAACTCGCTCCTCGGTGACACTAGTCCCAACTGCTTGTCCACTCTCTGGGTCATTATCAGTAACCAAATGACCGATCCCAAAAGTAGGATAGCCGAGATGATCAAGGTATATGTCATGTTTTACTCCTTCGTCTATTTCTAATTGTTTTCTTAAACTTTCTAAATTCATTGTTGAGCCTCCAGTGCTTCATTAATTTCTCTATGTATATATTAGTTTCTTGTGTTATTATATTCATTTCTATTCCTTTTGAGGTCAACAGTTTCTGCCAAAAAAAAAGGGCTCTTGCGAGCCCCTTTTGGGATTATGAAGCGCCCTCTTGCAAGAGCTCTTTAGTACTTCGTCGTTCTTGTTTCTTGTTAATTTTTATTTTCTTTGGTTTCAGTTCTTCAGGTACAATTTTTTCCAAAGAAACTTTGAGTAGTCCGTTCTTGAGCTCTGCTCCAATAACTTCCGTGTGGTCCTCAATGTGCCAGACTTTCTTGAAGCCTCTGTTAGCGATACCTTTGTGGACGTAATCTGATTGTTCTTCTTCCTTTTTCTTACCCTCAATGGTAAGTTCGTTATCCTTATACTCAATGTCTAGGTCCTCCTCTGAAAATCCAGCTACAGCGATTTCAATGTCAAACTTATCATCACCTTTGCGGTGAATATTATATGGAGGATAAGTGTTTTGTGAAGGCATGTTCTCTTCAGCGATACGACTAAGTCTATCGAAGATCCTTTCAAAGCCTACAGTGCGTGAGTAAAATGGGTCAAAGTTTAGGTTATGTAAAACCATTGTTGTTTCTCCTTTAAAAGCGAGTTATAATAAGGTCCCATTATGGCGACCTCTTCACTATTATATATCTGCATTCGCTCCTAAAAAGTCAACAGCTTTTTGTATATGTGTTATTACTTTTTTGAAAGTTGTTTGTGAACTTGATCAACTATTTTAAGTTTTGTCAAACGTCTATCTATTTCTATACCATTCTCACGACCAATAACTTCTAACTCTTTCTTTGTCATTTTAGATAAAGTAGTTTTAGTCATTTTTGGTTTAGAAGGTGCAGGTGCTTTTGTAACCTTTTTTATTTTTACTTTTGGTGCAGCTGCTTTTACTTTTTTAGATTTAGGTGGGGTATTAAACCATCCATTCAACCATTCAAACATTATTTCTTCTTCCCTATATTATATTTCGCCACAAGGTTCCAATCACTCTTTTCCTTGTGTGATATTATTTTAACTTGACTTAGTGGTGTGATTGGTTCTGATGTAGAGTTGACATCAGTAATAGTAATCAATCCCCACTCAGCTAATAAATTAGTTATAGTATTTCTTCGACCTTTATCTTCATCTGAAAAATTAGTTGGTTTGCCATCCAGTGCAAAAAGCTCTTTGAAATGTACGATATAATATTTGCCTTGCTTGTGGAGAATGTGACAACTTTGATAAAGTGTTTTGTCTTTGCGGGAGGCAACTCCAATACGAGTAAGCGTTTCTCTTACTTTAAGAAAATCTTCTTCCTCTCTTAGATTAACCTCAACCATTGTATCAATTATGTTCATGTTTTATTCCCCTAGTAACTTTTGTCGTTATGTTTTCTAGTTCTGTAGGGGTTAAGATGGCGAGTGCCTGAAGTGCTTTTTTTGTTGAGTAATTATAATATAATTTAACAATTTCCAAATCATCACTATCCATAGACTTAACCCATTTCGCAAACCTTTTCTTAGGTCTGATGCTATTTAGCAGATATTCATATTGGAGTTTGTTATCTGCATGGTGATGTTGGTTAATTTCATTGCTATAAAATAGTGTATCAGTAAAATAAGATAGTGTCTTATTAGTTATAAATGGTATGTAACCAGACTCTGATAACTCATCATTATCTGAGTTTCTCATAAGATTATCTTTAGTATGATTAATTGAATTTATATAGTCAAAAGGTTTCATGTAATTAATACTTCACTTGTAGTTTCTACCCATACTTTAGCTCCACATGATAAAGGTTTATCAGGACTATATATAACTTCACTTGGTCCAAATATCTTAACAGTGTTACCGTATATATTTTTACCACCTGTCTTACAAGTTATCACAGGCTTCTTATCTTCATTCTTTTTATTATATCTAATGTGATGCATGTTCACATGGATTCTTTTTATCTTACTCATAATTCCTCACTTATCTGTTCTGCTAATGCCATACCCATAGTCCAACCAAGATGGCCTGCTCCACTATTAACCCACACATTACCTACTTTCTTTACTATAGGCAACATATTAGGTGTCATAGGTCTAAAGCATGAATGCATAGTTATTCCTTCATATTCAATATATGTATAATTATTAACCCAATCTAACAACGGTGTTATTCTATTCCAAGATTCACCTTTTTCAAAACCAGCTAGTTCAGCTGTACCTGCAACTCTAAATCTTCCATCTGAAAATGTAGATGTAACAATCTTTTTACCATCATCTATTATAGAATACTTTGGTGCTTTTTTACTTTGATCCCATAGTGTGACTGTATAACCTTTGATAGGATATATATTACATTGTGGTACAAGTTCAGGAGTCCATGCTCCTGCAGCAACTACTACTTCATCATACATACCACATAATGTATCTATACCCATGTTACCTACTTCTCTAGTTTGATATTGAGTTACATCATTCTCGTATTTTGTTACAGGATAATTTATTTTCATATGGTTATATAATGCATTACAAAATAAATGTATGTCACCATTAAAGTCATCTTTACATAGAGTAGCACCTTTGATACCATTAGTTTTTATATCTGTTAGATTGTCTACAGAATAATCTTCTATACCCCATCCGGTATCTTTAAATCT
>Ga0098036_1000751_pt1 | contig 13220 bp, 9 predicted proteins | sample 4_EtaG_FD_77064 | JGI IMG/M metagenome (GOLD analysis project Ga0098036, IMG submission 77064) | Marine viral communities from the Subarctic Pacific Ocean - 4_ETSP_OMZ_AT15127 metaG | ecosystem: Environmental > Aquatic > Marine > Oceanic | place: Pacific Ocean | collected 2015-01-07 | reverse complement strand
TTATGATACAAATATTTTAAATGATACTAACTTACCAGAAGATTTTGATGGTGGTGTAAATGAAACTGGTGTTGAACATTTAATTGGAAGAAACCAAGTAGGTAATAATGATTTAGATGGTTATCTATCAGATGTATACTTACTTGATGGAACTGCTGTTGGTGACACTAATGGTGTTTTAAATGAATTTATTGAAATAAAAAATGGAATTTGCATACCAAAAAAATATAGTGGTTCATACGGAACTCATGGATTTCATTTTGAATTTAAACAAACTGGAACTGGTACTGCATCAACATCAACAATAGGTGCAGATACAAGTGGACAAACAAATCATTACACTTCTAATGGTTTAGATGCTTATGATTCAAATATGCCTGATAGTCCTGAAAATAATTTTGCCGTTTTAAATCCTTTAGACCAAACAACTGCCACATTGTCAGAAGGTAATTTAAAAATTGTTTCACCCGGTAATATTGGTGCAAATGCTACTTATAAAATGTCTTCTGGAAAATGGTATGCAGAATTTTATATTGATAACTCAGGTTCACGAACAGTAGATGCTCATGTTGTAGTGGGTGATATAAACTATGTAGCTAACTTTACTGGTACTGTCGGCAGTTTTGTTTATTATAACGCAGCAGGAAATCTTAATGGAACAACTGGAAAAGCTACATTTACAACAGGAGATATAATAGCTGTGGCTATAGATGCTGACAATGGAACTGTGGCTTTCTACAATGATAACTCATTACAAGGAACAGTATCAAGTTTGAGTTATGATGCTTATTGTCCATCTATAACAAATTTTAATGGTTCAGGTGCTTTTGCTGTGGCTAACTTTGGTCAAGATGGAAGTTTTGCAGGTACATTAACTGGTGGTGCTATAGGAAGTGCAACAGATGGAAACGGACATGGCAAATTTAAATATGCACCACCATCAGGCTATCTAGCATTATGTTCAGCTAACCTTGAAGAACCAACCATTGGTCCAAATTCTACTACACAAGCTGATGACCATTTTAATACAGTATTATTCTCAGGTAATGGAAGTGGTGCATCTGTAACAGGTGTTGGATTCCAACCTGATTGGATATGGGCAAAAAACAGAACTAATTCTTATTCACACGAACTTTGGGATTCAAGTAGGGGTGTAAATTCTGATTTACAAAGTGATAATGCAAATCCTGAAATTACAGATGTTAATCGCCTAGTGTCTTTTGATTCAGATGGTTTCTCTTATGGTGCTAGTTCTAACTTATATGTTAATAGCACTAATTCTGTAGCTTGGAACTGGAAAGCAAATGGTGGCACAACCTCAACTATTTCAGTAGGTGATGTATCAAGTGGTGTTCCATCTATAGCAAGTACAGTACAAGTAAACGCAACAGCAGGATTTAGTATTGTAACTTTTACTGGAAATGGCTCTGATGATGCTACTATTGGGCATGGATTAGGTACTACCCCTGCTATGATTATTACTAAAAATAGAGATGAAACTCAACAATGGAGAGTACACCATAAAGATTTAAGCCAATATTATGTATTATATTTAGCAGAAGATTATGCACAAATTGCTACAGGTGGTTCTTCAAATGGATATATAAAAACAGTGGGTGATGATACTTATTCTACTCATGCTTCAAATGTAGATTCTCTTGGAGTAAATGGTAGTGGTGATAAAATGGTATCTTATTGTTTTGCAGAGATAGAAGGCTACTCAAAGTTTGGCAGTTATACTGGAAATGGCTCTACAGATGGTACTTTTGTCTATACTGGATTTAGACCTGCTTGGGTTATGGTAAAAAGAACAGATAGTGCAGATAATTGGTTTATACATGATAGCACAAGAGATACAGTTAATCCAAATGCTCATCTTATATATGCAGATATACCTAATAATGAGTATGATGCAACAGGCGATGCTGATAATTCACCACATGATTTTACAAGTAATGGTTTTAAATTTAGGTCATCAAATGCAAACTGGAACGGAGATGGTGCCGCATACATATACATGGCATTTGCCGAAGCACCTTTTAAATATGCTAATGCAAGATAGGAGAAGATAGTGGCTTGGAAACATAATGGAAGAACCATACAAATAGGAAAAGCATGGATTGCTGATGATAATACTAAACATCCTAGAGGTTGGGTAAATTGGAGTGCAGACTTAAAAAAAACTAGAGGTTTAATTTGGGAAGATGACCCAGTTGTAGAGACTTTTGATAATAGATTTTATTCGTCAAAAGATGTGGAAAAAAAACTTGCAGATGTAAATGTAGTTGATGAGGATGGCAAAGCTGTAATTGACCATATGACTGGTAAACAAATGGTACAGCTTGGTCTTAAATCTATATGGGTAACAAGAACTAAATCAACTGCAAATTATTTACTTCGTAAGTCAGATTGGGAAGTTACAAGAAAAGCAGAAAAAGGTACTGCTATGGCTAGTGCAACATCTACATACAGAGATAAAGTTAGGACTGCTTGTGATACAATAGAAACTAAAATAAATAATTGCAGTAACTTAACTGAATTTAAAGCATTGTTTGATGCTCCAGTAGATAGTGATGGTGAGGTAACAGGAGCAAATGCTCCTATCAATGATTTTCCTGACGAGGTGTAAATGAAAATGGAACTCAAGCCTGAACTACAAGTACAGATGGAATTAGATGCTCACGAGAAGGAGTGTGCTATAAGGTATAAAGCAGTGAATGAAAAACTAGAAGCACTAGATAAAAGAATGTGGCGAATAGAAGCTATGTCTATGATAGGTACATTAGGTGTAGTAGCTTTGGTTGTCGCAATAGTAATGAAATAGGGAATAGAAATTATGGCAGAAGAAGAAGAAACCACTACTTCAGAAGAAGAAACTGATAGCACTAATAAGCCTATTACTAGTGATGAGGACCTTAAGAATGCTGTAGGTGATCTTGCGGCAGGAATTGGAACAAACATACCAAAAGTTGACGCTGTTCAAATGGGTGAAACAACACCTAAAACCGTAGCTTCTAATGAGCTTATGGACAAAGATCAAGTTGGAATAAAAGTAGGGGATGTATCTGCGACAGATAAAGCAACAACGGAAGATGCGGCAGGAAAATCAGTAACTGCACCCACAAGAGAGATAGACCCCGAAACAGGAGATTATTTAACAACTCCCGGACAGATAGACAGCACAACTAAAAACGTAGAGTATGACGCTGAGACGGGAGATGCTAAGATAAAAGATGTCGATAAGATGGATACTGCCCAACTTGATAGAACCACTACAGATGCTGACGGTAACGTAGTACCAATAGAATACGTTGATATGACAGGTGTTGAAGGTACAGTAAGCACTAAGTCTATAGCCGATGAAGTATCTGACACAGTAGATGAACAGTCTACAGTCAAGTACCAAATAGGTCAACTTATGGAGTCTCTCGAAGAGGGTAAGCCTATGCCAGCGTGGGCATCACCTGCCATTAGAAAAGTTGGTGCAATCATGCAAGCAAGAGGAATGGGTGGTTCTAGCATGGCTGCCGCAGCGATTACTCAGGCTATGATGGAATCAGGTATACCAATAGCCACTGCTGATGCAAACACATATGCAACAATGGAGTTGCAAAACTTAAATAACAAACAGGCAACAACTCTTCAAAATGCAGCCACTTATGCCGCAATGGACAAAACAAACGTAAACGCAAGATTGCAAGCTGCAATAACTAATGCTCAATCACTACTAGCTGTAGACACAGCAAACCTAACTGCTGAACAATCTACAAATACAGTTAACTACAACGCTTTAACAACAGCTTTGTTTAAAGATAGTGCCGCAGAAAATGCACGAAAAGAAATCAATGCAAAGAATGAGTTGCAACTAGAAGAGTTCTACGTTGAGTTAGGTTCTCAAGTTGAGACAGCAAATGCCAATAGAGAAGTAGCAGTTAACCAATTTAACGCAGGTGAAGAAAATGCGATGGCTCAATTTACCAGTAGCCAAGCCGACTCAAGAGATAAATTTGATGCTTCAATGCAATTTGCAATTGATCAATCTAACGTAAATTGGCGTAGACAAATTAACACAGCCGACACAGCAGTAGCAAATGAAACAAATAGAATTAACGCACAGAATCTGTACAATTCAACTACTACTGCAATGAACGCTTTGTGGCAAAAGTATAGAGACAATGCAAGTTGGAACTTTTCAAAGTCAGAATCAGCCGAACAAAGGGCCCATGAGATTGGGGTGATGGCTATGGAATTTGCTAACTCTAAAGAAACATACACGCAAGAACAAAAAGATACGATAGGTCTTGCTATAGGAGATTGGCTCGCTACGTGGGCAGCGTCATAAAAATAAGAAAGGAAATAGGCGATGAGTTCTTGGTATAGTGGAGTAACTAAGTGGATTGATGACTATATTATAGACCCAGTTGCAGAAACTGTTGGTTACGCTGATGAAATTATAGATGATTATGATGAAACAGGAGCTATAGGTATGACTGCAGGTGAAAAGTTAGTGGGTGACATAAAAGACTTTGGCGACAGTGATGCCTTTGGGTTTATCAAAAAGGGAGTCAAAGCCTACGGAACAGCAAGAGGAATTATAGGTAAAGATGCTAAAGGCAACCAAGTAACAAGACTAGCTAGTAAAGCACCCAAGCACAGAGTTAGAACGTTAGGGCAGATGGGATTAAGATCATCTGGTCGCCCTGTTAATTACTCTGCGACTCAAACAACATCAGCAGGAGTTGGCTATAACAATCCTGATATCCGTACTGCCATGACTACCTTGATGAACAATATGTCAATGAATCAACAGATGAACGCACTATTGGCTCAATATACTGTTAATCCAACGATAGGTCAGGGTAGACAATACAGCACAGGTAAAACAACTATAAGTAAACGTAAGAGAGCAGTAACATGAAAATAAATCCAAATGCACCACGAGTAGGTTCAGTTGCGGCCAAAGACCCTTTTGCTGTAGCACCTCCCGGACATTCTTTAACAGAAGACAATAGTAAATGGGCGTGGGGCAGACCCCCAAAAATAGTTGACCCTGAACAAGCACTAGATAACGCAATAGCGTCACTAAAGAAACCTAGACTACGGGATGAAATGTTCAAGCTACTATTTACAGGAGCATCTGTAGAAGTTTTAGTTGAAGGATACATCTTGCAAGCTTTCCACGAGGGTAAGTTTATGCCAGACGTAGGATTACTTATCAAACCACCTTTGGGTTTGTACATTGCACACATGGCAGAAGAAGCAGGTATTCCGTATCGTATGTTTGAAAATGATGATGCAGATAAGCAAGGTATTATGGATGATAAGACTTTCTTTACTATGATGAAACAAAACAACCCACGTATGTTTGAGTTTATCAGGGAGAATATTAACGAGTCAATCAGGGAAGGTAACATGCCATCTGAGCCTGTAGAAGAAAACTTTATGACGATGGATGCACCTGCACCTCAAGGGATAACGATGCCACAACAAGAGGTGGCTATGGAAGAAATGCCAACTGAGGAAATGGAAATGCCACCTGAAGAAGTGGCTATGGAAGAAATGCCAACAGAAGAGGAAGCAACGATATGAGTTTTGGATTAGCATTTGCACAAGGACTTATAGGTGGGTTCAGAAAAAACATAGAAAGAGAACAACAAGCAAGAGCTACTGATGATGAAAGGTATGCAACTCTTCAGGACATGTTGTTCAAGGGTACTATGGAAGCGGCTAAAGAGGGTAAGCCTATGCCTAAAATTATAGGTGATAAATTAAGAGCCGCTAAACAACAAATAGATGATAGACCCGACATTGGTTTGTTTGGTATGGGCGTGGCTGACAGATTAAATATTGATATGAATGAACTTGCAGGCAACATAAATAATATAGAAAAATATGGGAGAACCTACGGAACAGGAAAGTACTTGGTAGGCTTTAAAACTAAAAGAGAAGGCAAGGTAGCTAATTACAGGGATTGGCTTGCTGAAGTTTCTGCGTATAGACCCGGAAGTCCTGAATATCAAAGCTTAGTAAATCTAAGAATTAATCAACCGTTTCAATGGAATTTATTGTATCAAGACATAAAAGCTTCACAGAATGGTTTGTATGAAAATGCAGAGAAGAATGACCCAGATAGAAAGAACATTTTTCAAAAAGATTATACAGGTACATTAAAGGGTGCGGCCTACGAAGGTTTAAATAAAATATCAGCTATTAATTTTTTTGATGATAACAAACTGTTGCAAATGAAAAATGGAGAAATTACAGATACAAGCTCAGATATAGATGAGGTTGTAATATATGATGGCAGAATAAACCGTGTAAAACAACAACAAAAAAACAATAAACAAAGAAACTTTTCTTTAATTACAACTATGATACAATCTGAAGATGGATTTAAAGAATTAACTTCGGGCATGACTAATGCTGGTGAAATTGCAATAGTAAAAAAAATGGCATTTAATTTTGGAGAAAAAGATCATACTCTTATGTTAGACACTTGGATTCACAAACACGCAAACTTACCTGACTTACCTCCTGAAACAGCGTTGAATTGGTTTAAAGCTTCTGTTGTTTTAGCTAATGCTATGAAGCCAGAGACAGGCATACGGAATATAGAGCAACTTGATCCTGATAAAAGACTTGGCAATATGCAACCACAAGCTCAAGCTGCCATATGGGAAAAATTGAAAAAGGTAACAGGTAATGATACACAAGCTATGGTTTGGGCGTTATCTTCTTGGATGGAAGGTCCTGATAAAACAAGTTCTAAACAACAAGTGCCATCGGGAATGAACGCCAGATTAAAAACTATAAATTATTCTAAACAAGGATACGTTGAGTTTAGATTATTTGGAGAATCTAAAGGTACTAAATTTAATTTTCAAACAATAGAAGAACATGTTGATAACAATGAAAAAGTTGTCGCTAAGTTAGTAAACTTACAAGAGCAGTATAAAAAAATTGCAGTTAATCAAGAAGGACCTTTAGGGTACAACTTATTGTTAAACGCATTAGGTGCTATTGTAGGCCCCGATGGTTTAACAGGAGCTTTATTTAATGATTTAAATTATGGTACAGGAGATGACACAGGAAATAACAACAAGACTCTTACAAAAGGGTATATTGATGCCCAGATGAAAAAGAAGTATAAGAATGTATCTGCAACAAGAGCTGCCGAAATAAATGCTGCAAGGATAAGTCTTGCTTTCTCAATGGCACGAGCAGCCGATCCTTCAGGTCGACTATCTAACCAAGACATAGAATTACAAATGGTTAAATTGGGTGGGGATTGGACACAAGCTCGATATGCAGTAAAAGCAATAGATGTAGCAATGGAAGAATTTATTATAAACAAAAATAAATTTGATATGATAGTCAAGTATGGAAAAGGCACTGGACCAGCAAACATGAAAGACTTTAAAGTTATTGACGCTGTTATTGCAGTTGATACTTTAAGAAAAGGAGCAGCAAAACATAACTTAGTAGTTGGAGAAGTTAACCCAAATGAAAAACGAGTTTACAATCTTAACCAAGAGTATATTACTAAAGACGGAAAGACTAGAAAAAGATACATAGAAATAAAAAGACCAAAGACGCTAGATAAAAATGGCAAGCCTACACTAGTAAGAGACAGAGTAACTAACGATGTATTAGATATAAAATTATTTCAAGGTAAAATTTAATGGTTGATGTAATAACAAACACTATGCCTAAAAACGTTTCTTCTAAACTGTCTGCAGAAGAAGATTACGAACAGAACAAAGAATCAGGTAACTTTGTTTATCAAGGTAATAAAAAACGTTCTGAAGAAGAAAAGAATGTCAATGTAGAGATGCCTAAACCTAGACCTCAACCTCCGACTGTTGATGATACGGTAGATGATAAGTCTATACCTGTACCTCAACCTGATGATACAGAAGGGGATAAATCTATAACTCCTCCGTCAGTCGATGATACTGAAGATGTTACCAAGCCTATAATAAGAAAAATTAAAGATACAGTAAGACCTTCACAAGGTATGATTGTAGGCTTTGAACCTTCACTTCCGGGATTAGTCAACAAAGTTGATGGAGCAAAAGCAGGGTTAGATAATGAGAAGTTAGCATCTAGAGCCAAAAAAGATTTACTACTACAAGAGTCAGGCATAAGCGAAGCCGAATTAATAAATGATGTCAACAATGGAAATGCGATTGCAGAGCTAGACAACGATGAACTTGGTAAATTAGAATATGCTATTGATATATTAAATGAACCAACGTCTACTTCTGACGAAAAGAAAACTGCTCAAAATATTTTAGACTCTTCTATAGATATTGTAAACAGTACGAGAGGGCAAGAGGGTGTTAAAGTTGGGTTTAGCAGAGGGGAGAATCTAGAGTTTCAACCATCCAAAGAAGCTTTAGACGCTGCCAAGTTTGGTAACTTTAGCCTATTAGCAAATGAAGAAAACTATAGCAATAGCAGAAAAGAATTTTTTAAAATAGTAAAGGGTCAGTTTGATGAAAAGCTAGGAGATGACGCACCTACTATAGAACAAATACTTATGGACACTATTACTACTGGTGAATTTTGGGATACGACTGCTGAAGTTTTAAATGAAGACTTAAGAGCATTGGGTATAACTTTACCTCCTATGATATTTAATTTAGTTAGGCACGGTACAGTGGCTTTGGCTAAAGGTTTAAATCCATTCAGTGATTCTGAAAAAGATATAAGTGAGTATTGGGCAGAAAGTCAATCTGACAGAGAACAAAATGCCGCAAGTTGGAAACAAGCTTTAGAAAATAATCCCACACCTGCTAAATTAAGAGCTTTATCTGTTGTTATAAATGAAAACATACACAACGCATTAAAAAAACAATTGGATGAAAACAAGATAGACCAAGCTACTTACGATAGACTTACCAAATCTGATATAATGGGCAAGGATGGTAAGCCTTTAAAGAAAATGATAGTTAGCGAAGATCAAGCACAATCTTTTTTATTAGAGTCTATAGAGCAGTTACATGGAAGTCTAAGATTCTTGATGATTGCAGCTCAAAACGTACCTATGATACAGGGTCTTGCAAAAAAACAAACTGTTCTTGCTTCTCGAAATATGAAGAATATGAAAAAGAAAGTAAGCAAACTAGAAGCAGAACAAATAGCTTTAGGTAATAATAAGTATGATGGTATGAGTCTTCTTGAAAAAGCAAATCGAATGGAACTAGATGGGTTAGATATAAAAGTAAACCACCAAGTACTAGGCATGGCTATGAGGGAAGAAAACGTTGCTACATCATTTGGAAGAATGGTAGACAGAAGAGATCGTCTTGCAACTATGTTAGTAAATATGGATAGAAAAAATGTATCCCCAAAGAGCTTAAAGTACATAGCCATAAAAAAAGAATATGAATCTGTAAAAGGTAAAGTATTTAGAAACTATTGGTCAGGAAGAACTAAGCCTATATTTAGGGAAGCACTATTATTATCCATGCCTGCTAGTATTATGCAGTGGGCATCGACTGAAGCATTCAGAGCAGCGGATAGTGGGGTAGATCAATTTACTGCACAAGGTATAGGTGCTTTGTTTCACATGGTAACTGCATTTAGATTTGGTAAAAATAAACAAACTGGTGGTGGTGGAATGTCCATCCAAGATGGAGTTTATAATGTTATCAAATACCCATTTGCACAAGCAGGGGAAGCCACCAGTGCCTTTATGGATGTTATGGCAATGTCTAGGATTCCCGGAGTAAGTATACTTCGTAGTAAAGATTTAGAAGAGTACAACACCTTAGTAAAACAAGCTAGAAATGGCGTAGGATTGAGCTTGAAAGAAAGACGAGGAGCTAAATACATATTTGATTTAGCAGCACATTTACCAAAAGAAACGTTGGACAAGCTACTTGTAAATGTGAAGTCTCAAGTAAAATTAGAAGAAGATATCATAGCTCAATTTCCTGTAGGAGAACGAGATGAAATACGACAGTTAGTTGCTGCTCCTTTTGCACAAGCTACAGGTTTGACTTGGTTGAAAAGTGCCTATGCTTTAAGTGGTACAAATATAGGTGCTAAAGATTTTAAAAACTTTAACAAACTACAAGAACTGCAAGACATTTCTGATGCACAGATGAGACAGCTAGAATTTACTGAAAGATCAATACAAAATTTAAGAAACAAATTAATAAACAGAACTGACATAGAGAACCCAGCGGCTGTAGAAAAATTAGTAAACAGATATGAAAAAATGTATGATGCACAAAAAGACAGTGTCATAGAAAATAACTACCAACTGTTTGACGACTACGAAGAAATGAACAGAAAAATGTTTATTGATCCTGATGTTAACATAACAAATGAAATTGCAGATCAAATGTTAAACACAGGCGTTAAAGCTAGGATGCGACTTAATCCCTTGTTAACTGAAGGGGAAGCTTTAGAACAACAAATTAATGCTAACTACAAATTACTAGAACAAAGAGCAAGAGTAGTTAACTCTAATTTAAATAGTCCAAAGCATCCTGCTCGTGCAGCTTCTCTTATGGAAGAAGTTTTTGATTTACACATTGAGTCTATGTACGCTAAAGGTAAACTCGCCTACGTTAAATTAGACAAGATGGCTCTGTCCGAAAAGAAAACAGTTGATGTTTCTGATTTAATCTACAACTTTAAAGAGTTGGCTGATCCCTTAAAAGAAACAGACTTTGCGGCATTTTTTAGTAAAGATGGTATGTTCTTTAATTCTACTTTAAATAAAAAATTAAGAGTGTCTTTAAATAAAATGGCAGAACGTTCTTTAGCAGGATTAAATAACAATACTGTTAAAAAATTAAGGGAGATGGCGACAACTGAAGGAAGCGAACATTTTATAGGTAAGAATGTAGATGATGTAGATATAGCTTTGTATTATCAAGAGATTGGTGAGCTAAAAGCTTTTAAGGCTGCTCCAAGTGAAGTTGCTGATGTGTACACTGCGTTTAGAGACTATGCAGTACGTATGGGAGATAGTCAGCCAGCTTTAGCTAGTAAGTTTGAACAACAGGCTGGTACAATAAAACAACTAATTAGGAAGTTTGATGATAAGTACTACAACATGTGGGAAGAAGCTAACTCCACATACAAAGCAAATGTGTTTGATAAATTAGCAGGTAGTGGTCCTCTGTCAGACTTTGTAGCAAGTAAAGATAACAGAATCCTTGAGTTAACTAAAAAGGGAACTCAAAGTGGTCCGTACAAAGGTATATATAAAGAAGGTAGAGAGCCTGATAAACTTTTTAATCGTGTTATCGACTCTGTTAATAAATACATGAAGTCTGGTAAAGAAGAAGATTTATCTACTGTACAAAATTATATGGCTAATTTTAATAGGCAGTTAACCGATTTAGTAGGCGATGAGAATGTATTTGATTTAACCACTCCTCAAGGAATGGCAAAGTATGAAGCTTTTGAAGGTGCTTTAAGTGCTATGATATATTCAAAATGGGCAAGACCAACTTTAGATAGGATTAACAAACTTGATCCTAGATCACAAAAACTTTTAAATCAATCTAATGGTGGTTATGATTTTACTGCGTTTGATCAAGATAGACTACACGACATAACAAGAGCAACTACAGTTAAAATCAAAACAGCAGATGGGATAAAAGAAGTTCCAATTATTAATTTTACAAAAATAATTACAGACGAAAAAGATATTGTAAAAGTAATGGCAGATAGTGCAAAACTACAAGAAAAGTTTCAAACATTTAGAACAGTATCTAACGGTAAAATAAAAAATATAAAGGCTACAGAAGCTGCCAAGTTAAAACTCAGAGATAAAACTATAGAAGATTTAGGAGTCTTAACAGGGCAAACTCCTATAGGTTTCTATGATAAGTTTATTGTAAATGGAAGTGTAGATAACTTAACTATCTTAAGAGGGCAAGCAATGGAAAAAGGCATGAAGAAAGAAGATTTCAATAATGCTGTATTGTACTTGGCGACCAATGGTTTGTTTGCAAGAGGAGGTCAACGCATAATTCCCGGACAAACAATAACAGACTTTGATGGAATTAAAAAACCTATAAGGGGATTTGATAATCCACAAAATATAACTAAAGATTTAAGGACAGACAATATAACACAAATATTTGAAGAGTTCTTAGGTGTAGATCACACAAGATACTTAGATGATATATCTGATTTGTTAGCTAAAGAAAAAGCCGCATCTATGAATGTAGATAAAATAAATGGAATCTTAAGACCGATGGGTGATAACGAAATAATAAGTCGTGCCTTTAACCTAGCAAGAGGTATGGTTAGTCCAACTTATGTAGGTGCTGAAATAGCACTGAGGATTGCGAGTGGTGCAGGTGTAGATATGGTTAGAATGGCTGCAGGTTCTAAGGAAGCTTCAAGACTTATGGCTAAAATGTTAAAGTACCCAGAAAAATTAAACAAAGTAGAATTAGGAAGAATGTCAATTTTAATTCAAGATTTTCTAATTACAGAATTGGCTAACATGGGGAAAACAATTCCTGACTATTACTTTAAAGTATTCCCAGAAGAAGAAGAAACAACATAAACTAAGGAGAACAACTAATGAAAACTTACTACAACGGACCACGACAAGGCATGATGTATGGTGGTGGTACAAACTTACGAAAACCAATGCAGATGGGTGGACTTGCACAACAAAACAGAAAGTCAACTGCAGGTCAGTCAGCCATGATGAACCCGATGGGTAGCATGACTGAAAAGAAAAAATATGACATGGGTATGATGTACGGTGGCAAAGCTAGGAAGAAGTAGTATTATCTTTCTTAAAAACTTTACGACCTTTAAAGAAAACAATTGTATTGATAGTGGTGTTGATAGTTATAGCTACAACTAGCCACGCTTCCCACCACTCCACTACAAAAATCTTCCTGACTTATCCATAACCTCTTGTGCAATTGATCTCAAGTATCTTATAAAATCTCCCACCTTATTTGTACCCTCGTACAAAGGCAGTCCTGTATTCATAGTTCTTTCAAAATCATCAGGTTCAACTGCATCATAAAGTATCTCTACATTCCCATCTTTATTTAAAAACGCTTCTAGTGAAAATAATTTAGCTTTTACTTTGGACTTCGTCATTGATTGGCTCTAATTTACTTATAGGTAAGTTGTAACAATCGGTTCTAAATGTAAAACCGTTGCTTGGGTCTACTTGACCTTTCTTATACCGAGTAGCTTTAGCGTAGTATTCTTGTTTAGTA